>Ga0256795_1000677_pt1 | contig 12773 bp, 15 predicted proteins | sample MC6MC0946MT_FD_186353 | JGI IMG/M metagenome (GOLD analysis project Ga0256795, IMG submission 186353) | Metatranscriptome of enriched soil aggregate microbial communities from Iowa State University, Ames, United States - MC6-MC0946-MT... | ecosystem: Environmental > Terrestrial > Soil >... | reverse complement strand
CAAATCACCGAAAAAATCCAAATCCAGGCTGTGGTTCCTGGTCCATAGCTGGCTCGCCCTGCCGATCTGGTTCTTTGTGCTGATCGTCTGCTTTACCGGCATGCTCGCCGTGGTCAGCCAGGAAATTGTCTGGCTCGCCAACTCCGATGTGCGTGCCAGCAAGCCCTACGCCGACGCCGAGCGCCTCAGCTTCCAGCAGGTGCTGGACGCCATGCACAAAGCCGATCCGGACATGGTCGTGGAGTCGCTCAGACAACCCGACGGCTCTCACTTTGCCCTCACGGCGGATGTGACATTGCCAGACGGCACCAGCCCGACGCTGTACGTCAACCCGTACACCGGCGCCATCCAGGGCAAATCCCACCGGCCACTACAGTGATCGCATGGAGGAGCGCGAACCGGTCGAGCAGATCGTGGCGCGACGTTCCATCGTCAGGGTCATGACGAGGTACGAGGAGAAGCACCCCGACTGGCTGGTCGAGCACGCGCTGACGGCCGGCTGGATCTGGGCGGCCTTCTGGGTGCTCCTTCTGCTGCCGGCGGATCACTTCCGCTGGCACGGCTCGATCTGGGTGGTCATCGTCATCCTGGCGGTGCTGCCGACGTTCGTGGCGACCGTGATCGTGCTGAGCCAGACGCCCCACTCGCACCTCAGACGCAGCGAATCCGTTCTCGGACACTTTTTCGGGCGTTTCGCCGCCTACGTGTTCGGCTTCGTCGCCTGGACCCTGTCGGTCGTGTTCAGTTCGACCATCGCAGTACAGCTGCAGAAGGAAGGCAAGGACAACGAAGCGGACACACTCGGGGTCGGGCTGTCCTTGCTCGTCGACGTCATCCCTGTTGTGGTCCTCCTCCTCTGGCTGGCCCTGATCTTCCGATACGCCTGGTTCCTCTCGCGCCTTCGCGGCTGGCGCGCCCACCCGCGCCGCACGCGCGTTCCGGCGAGTTTCCTCACCCACGAACCCCGCACGCACAGGCTGATCGTCGGTCTCGCGCATCCCGCGCTCCTGGCCGTGACCGGCACAGTCGCCGTCATCGTGGCCTCGCTGCTGTTCGTCGACGACGTCACGATCCACATCATCTGATCGCGCTCTGATCCCGTTCCGCACGAATTCGTGCTTGACAATATCCACGCAGCCTGGTTGGTTAGTTACACCAGTAACTAACCCATGAAGCTGGAACGACCCGAGGAGGTGCGGATGATCGAAGAAGGCAAGCCGATCTTCGTGCAGATCGCCGAACAGATCGAGAACGACATCATCGACGGCGTCTATCCCACCGAGACGCAAGTGCCGTCGACCAACGAGTTCGCGGCCTTCTACCGCATCAATCCCGCAACGGCCGGCAAAGGCGTGAACCTGCTGGTCGACGACGGAATCCTGTACAAGAAGAGAGGAATCGGCATGTTCGTAGCCGACGGCGCACGGGAGCGCCTCATAACCAAGCGGCGCGACGCGTTCCGCGACGAATACCTCCGGCCCCTGCTCGCCGAAGCGGCGAAGCTCGGGATCGATCCCCAGCAATTGACCGAGATGATCAGCACAGAAGGAGTCAGCGCATGAGCACCACCCTCACTCCGACGTCGATCGCGCCCACCGTGCAGGTCGAAGGGCTCACCAAGCGCTTCGGTTCGTTCACGGCGATCGACGACGTCACGTTCAGCGTCAAACCGAACAAGATCTACGGTCTTCTCGGACGCAACGGCGCCGGCAAGACCACGATCATGCAGCTGCTCACCGGGCAGGACTTCGCCACAGACGGCGACATCCGGGTCTTCGGCGAGGGCCCAGTGGAGAACGCCCGGGTGCTCCAGAACATCTGCTTCATCAAGGAGAGCCAGCGCTATCCCGACGACTTCCAGGCGAAGCACGTCTTCCGCAGCGCTCCCTGGTTCTTCGAGAACTGGGACGCCGAGTTCGCTGAGCGCCTCATCCGCGACTTCCGGCTGCCTCTGAACCGGCGCATCAAGAAGCTCTCACGCGGTCAGCTGTCCGCCGTCGGAGTGATCGTCGGGCTCGCATCCCGTGCTCCGCTCACGTTCTTCGACGAGCCGTATCTGGGCCTGGATGCGGTCGCACGCCAGATCTTCTACGATCGCCTCCTCGAGGACTACGCCGAGCATCCGCGCACGGTCATCCTCTCGACCCACCTGATCGACGAGGTCTCCAACCTTCTGGAGCACGTCATCGTGATCGACCAGGGGCGCATCCTGATGGATGAGGATGCCGAGGCGATGCGCGGAGCGGCCACCACGGTTGTCGGCCAGCGTCGAGCCGTCGACGCGTTCGTCGACGGTCACGAGGTGCTGCACCGCGAAGGCATCGGCGGCCTCGCCTCCGTCACCGTCGCCGCGCTCAGCCCCTCGCAGAGAGCGGAGGCCGCGGCCGCGGGACTCGAGCTCTCCCCCGTCTCCCTTCAGCAACTCATCGTCCGCAAGACCAACGTCGCAGCGACAGAATTCGAGCAGAGCGCATGACCGCCATCGCACCGGAGGCAGTGAACCTCCGAACCACTCCCGCGTCCGCCCAGCGCATCTGGCGGGTCGTCCGGCTGAATCTCGTCAACAAGGGGACCACCATCTGGGTCCCCGCGATGATCATGGGGTTCATCTGGCTGGTCAACTACCTCATCTGGTGGATCATCTGGGCCGCCACCCCGGTCGCCGAACGCCCGCACGCCATGGACGGCACCCAGTGGAGCGGAGGCGGGTCCTACATCTTCGTCTACATGCTCGTGGTCGGCATCCAGGTGATCAGCATGACGTTCCCGTTCGCCCTCGGGTACAGCGTCACCCGGCGCGACTTCTGGCTCGGTTCGGCGCTGACCTTCGTGATGCTCTCAGCCGGCTACTCGATCGGCTTCACCGTGCTGTCGTTCATCGAGCAGTGGACGAACGGATGGGGCCTCGGCGGCCATCTGTTCACGTCCGTCTACTTCGGCGACGGCGGGTTCTGGGAGCGACTGTTCATCGTCTTCGTCGCGATGACGTTCTTCTTCTTCATCGGCGCCACCAGCGGAACGCTGTTCATGCGCTGGCGGGTGAACGGCCTGCTGATCGCAGGCGCTCTGCTCGCACTCGTCATCGTGGGAGCGGTCGCGCTGATCACGTTCACCCAGAGCTGGCCGGCGATCGGCGACTGGTTCACCCGAATGGGACCGACGGGTGTGGTGGCCTGGCTGCTCCTACCGACGGCGATCGCCGCCCTGGCCGGCTACTTCGTGCTGCGCAGGTCGACACCGAAGAGCTGAGCGGAGTCACAGACTCGCTGCGTCCGCATCCCCCAGCTCCTGGAATACGGTGAGCTGGAGGTCGGCGGGCGCGGCGAGTCTCGCGTTGAGCGAGTTCCAGGGCGTCAGCGTCGGCGGAGCGATGAGCTCTGCGCCACCCGCGACGAGACGTGCGGTGACCTCGCGTCCGTCTCCGACCTCGAACGCCAGCCGGATGCTCGGAGCAACGGGCCGACCGACCTCGACCTCGTCGATCATCGCCTTCTGTGCCGGGTTCGCGATCTCGAGCGTCGCGCGGCCCGCGTCCAGGATGGCGACCTCGGCGCCGCCATCGCCCGAATAGGACTCCTCTTGCGGCAAGCCGAGCACATCCCGGTAGAAGTGGACTGCGGTCTCGTAGTCTTCCGCCTCGACGACGATTCGCAGCTGTCTCACTCGTGTCGCATCGCCGCTGGCCTCGGTTGCGTCGTCCGCTTCACCCATCGGTTCCCCTCCATCGCTACAGTGTGACTCTGTGTCCGGCGCGTGCCGGCTGATGGGAGCAACCGGCAATGCTCGGATACGTATTCCTCGGGATCGCCATCGCGACCGAGGTGGTGGCGACAGCCTTCCTCAAATTCACCTCGGGTGACAATCCGAAGTGGTGGGCGTTCGTCATCGTCGTCGTCGGCTATGTGGCCTCGTTCTTCGCCCTGTCGCAGTCGCTCGGCAGAGGTGTGCCCCTCGGCATCGCCTACGCGATCTGGTCCGCCGTCGGCGTGGTGGCCATCGTGCTCATCTCCTGGGTGTTCTTCAAGGAGTCGCTGAGCTGGGTGCAGATCGTCGGGATCGGTCTGGTCATCGTCGGCGTCGGCCTGCTCGAGCTCGGCGGCAAGCACGCCTGATGCGCTCGCTCAGAACTTGCGCGTGAACGGCAGAGGTTTTCGCATCCTGATGAGCAGCAGCAGCGGAACGAGGATGTACGGACCGTTGTAGAGCAGGAAGATCCCGGGATTCGGTGTGCGCTCGCCGACCGGACCGAAGAACTCGACGCCGAAGATCGGAATGCCCGTGAGGGAGATGATCATCGTGGCGTAGATCACCGAGTAGAGCTGAATCCAGTTGAAGCCCTTCGACAGGGCGATGATCAGCAGGATGTAGAAGAGCACGTACACGAATGCGGATGTCCCGCTGATGAAGCGCAGCCACAGCGGATGCGACTGGTACAGCGGGTCGAAGTTCGACGAGTAGGTGTAGTTCCACTGCACCAGGATGTTCGGCGAGCCCGCCACCTGATCGAGCCCGAGGCCCTCCACCGAGTCGCTGATGATGCACGTCACGATGAAGAGGGAGAAGATGCAGATGAAGAAGATGTCAATGGGACGTTTTCGTAGCGGCAGGTTCGCGGGCGTCGCGAGAGCAGCAGACGCTTTCCGATCGTTGTCAGGAGTCACTGAAGTCACGGGGAAACGATAGTGACTGCGCGCTCCGTTGTGGAGTACCGAATCACCGAATCGTTATTTGAGCGACTTCTGAAGCAAAACGGTGCCGAGCCAGCGATCGAACTTGTAGCCGACATGTCCCATCCGGCCGATCTCGGTGAAACCGAAGTTCTCGTGCATCTTGATGGAGGCTTCGGCGCCTTTATCGGCGATCACGGCGATCATCTCTTTGAGACCGGCGGCCTTGGAGCGATCGATCAGCTCCTGCATCAGCACCGGACCGAGTCCCTTGCCCGTGGATGCGGCACCGAGGTAGATGGAGTTCTCGACCGTGAAACGGTAGGCACGCTTCTGCTTCCACGGAGACACCAGTGCGTATCCGAGGATCTGGCCGTTGGGAGACACCGCGACGATGAACGGCATACCGAGCTTCTTGAGATAGGCGAACTTCGACTTCCACTCGCGCAGCGTCATCGCATCCTCGTCGAACGTCACGGTGCTGTTGGCCACGTAGTGGTTGTAGATCTCGCGGATCCACGGCAGGTCGGCCGGCTCCGCTTCGCGGATTGAGTACTCGAACGGCGCTTCGGCGGGCTCGCTCTTGCGCAGGTGCGGTGGCAGCTTGCGACGCGTCTGGTATTCCTCTTCAAGCACGACGACAAGCCTACGCTTCGGAGCGTTTCGGCGACATTAAGTCATAGGTCGAGCGACCAGTCGACCGGCTCATCCCCCAGCGCTTCGAATGCTGCGTTCGTTCGCGAGAACGGCTTCGAGCCGAAGAAGCCGCGGGAAGCGGACAGCGGACTCGGATGAGCGGACTCGATGACCGGATTGTCGCCGAGAAGCGGTTTGACGGTCGCCGCATCCCGCCCCCAGAGGATCGATACGAAGGGGCGACCGCGCTCGACGAGCGCGCGGATCGCGCGCTCCGTGATGGGCTCCCATCCTTTGCCACGGTGGGAAGCCGGTTCACCGGGGCGCACCGTCAGCACCCTGTTGAGCAGCATCACACCGTGGTCGGACCAGGCGGTCAGATCGCCGTGGGCCGGTGGATGCACGCCCACGTCGTCCTGCAGTTCGCGATAGATGTTCTGCAGGCTCCTCGGCAGAGGGCGCACGTGTCTCTCCACCGCGAACGAAAGTCCGATCGGATGACCCGGCGTCGGATACGGATCCTGCCCGACGATGAGAACCCTCACGCCGTCGAGCGGAGCCCGGAAGGCACGGAGCACGTTGGGTCCGGCAGGGAGATAGGGGCGTCCGGCCGCGACCTCTCCGCGCAGGAAGGACCCCATGTCGGCGATGCGGTCGGCGACGGGCTCCAGGGCTGCCGCCCATCCCGCATCCATGGAACCGTCGGCGGCGAGCTCCGCCAAAGACTTGGGAGGCACGCGCCGGTTACTCGCCGGCGGTGACCGGCGGGAGCGCCGACCACGGGAACGTGATCCACCGGTCGGTTCTGCGCCACACGAAGTCGGGCTCGAGAACGGTTCGGGGCTTGCTGTACAGGCAAACGGTGCGCACGTCGGCGCCCGACGCGTTGATCAGATCGACGACCATGGCGAGGGTCCGTCCCGAATCGGAGACGTCGTCGACGAGCAGCACCTTCTTCGCGGCGAGAGCCGACGAGTCGAGCATCGGGGGCAGCACGACCGGCTCCGGGAGTCTCTCGTCCACTCCCGTGTAGAACTCGACGTTGAGGGCGCCGCACGACTTGATACCGAGGGCGTACGACATGGCACCCGCGAGCAGGAGTCCGCCTCGGGCGATGGCCACGACGACATCGGGCTGGAAGTCGGACTCCACGACCTCGCTGGCGAGATGTCGGGAGGCCTCGCCGAATTCGAGCCAGCCGAGCACCTCTCGCTCGGTCTCCGTGAGAACAGCTGATCCTGAGTCGTCGAGTTGGCTGGCCATCCGTCTAGGGTACTGGGGCCACGCCGGTGTTAGCATCCACGAATGACGTCACAGAGGACGAGCGCACCCGACGCTGCCCCCCGATCTTCTCGCCGTGGCCGGGTGGTGCTCGGCGTCACCGCCGGACTCATCGGATGGCTCGCCTTCGTCGAGGTGACGAGCGGCATCCTTCAGGGCTACTACGTGCCTCTGATCTCGGATGTGGTCAAGCATCTGGGCATCCACGACGCCGACTACAACTGGTTCGAAGCTGCGCAGTTGCTCCTCTCCGCCCTGGTCGTACCGGTGCTCGCGAAGCTCGGCGATATGTTCGGGCACAAGCGCATCCTTCTCGTCGCGACCGTGCTCACGGCCCTGGCCACCTGGGCGCTCGCCTTCTCGGGCGACTTCGTCACGTTCCTCATCGCTTTCGCACTGCAGGGCTTCTACGTGGTTTGGCTTCCGCTGGAGGTCGCGCTGATCTTCGATCGCGGCCGCCGCACCGGCACGGCGGCCTCGCAGACCCGCAAAGCGGCCGGCCTGCTCGTCGTCGCGCTCGAAGGCGGCGCGATCGTCGGTGCCGTCGGTGCCGGCCTACTGTTCGAGGCGTTCGGCGGCAACGTCACCCTGACCCTCATCGTGCCCGCGATCGCCGTCACGCTCGTGTTCTTCGCCATCCTCTTCGGGGTCCCGGAGTCGGAGCCGATGCCCGGACGCCGACTGGATGCGGTGGGCTTCACGATCCTCACCCTCGGTCTGCTTCTCATCACCTCGGGTCTCACCTTCCTCAGGATCAACGGCGTCGGCACGTGGTGGGTCTGGGCGCTGATCGCGGTGGGGATTCTCACGTTCATCCCGTTCGGCCGCTACGAACTGCGTCAGGACGATCCGGCGATCGACCTCCGCGTGCTGCGCCGCCCGAACATGTGGCCGGTGCAGCTGACCGCGGGTCTCGTCGGGATCAGCCTGCTCGGCGCGCAGGCACCGCTCAGCACGTTCGCCGGCACGGATCCCGCCAACGGGTACGGACTCGGATTGAGCGCCGGCCAGCGAAGCATCCTGATCGGCGCCTACCTCATCTCGATGATCGTCGGCGCGCTGCTGTTCCCGCTGATCTCCTCACGCCTCACACCCCGCGTCGCGCTGATCGGCGCGGCGTTCCTCGTGGCGCTCGGGTATCTGCTGTTCCTGCCGTTCCATCAGGAGACGTGGCAGGTGTTCACCAACATGGCGATCGCGGGAATCGGGTCGGGCGCCCTGGTGGGTGCTCTGCCTGCGGCGGCAGCCGCGGCCGCCCCTCGCGGTCAGACCGGCATCGCCACCGCCCTCACCAACACCACCAAGACCATCGGCGGATCGTTCGCGTCGGCCGTCTTCGGCGTCGTGCTGCTGGCGGGAGCCGCCACCGTGACGGCCACGGCAGCGAGCCTGTTCGGCTACATGCTCGTCTGGACCATCTGCGGCGCCGGGGCACTCGTCGCGGCCGTGCTGCTCTTCTTCGTGCCGAAGCTCGCGTTCGCCGACACCGGCGCCGACGCCGCCGCCGAAAAAGCAGACGAGGGGTCCCAACACGCCGTCTGACGGATGACCGTCGCGGCGTGTCGGGACCCCTCGTCGAGCTGCCCTCGTCGACCTACTTAGACGCGCGCGGCCTCGACGACCGCACGAGCGGCGGAGAGACCGCCTTCGAGGTCCGCCTTGAGGTCGTCGATGTTCTCGAGACCGACCGACAGACGCACGAGTCCGGCGGTGACACCCGCGGTGAGCTGCTGCTCGGGCGTGAGCTGCGAGTGCGTCGTCGATGCCGGGTGGATCACCAGGCTGCGCACGTCACCGATGTTGGCCAGGTGGCTGAACAGCGAGAGGTTGTCGACGAAGGCGCGGCCCGCATCCACACCGCCCTTGAGCTCGAAGGAGAGCACGGCGCCGACGCCCTTGGGCGCGTACTTGTTCGCCGCGGCGTACCAGGGGCTGGTGGGCAGACCCGAGTAGTTGACGGATGCGACGTCGGGGTGGTTCTCGAGGTATTCCGCGATCTCCTGGGCGTTCTGCACGTGACGCTCCACACGCAGTGACAGCGTCTCGATGCCCTGGATGAGCTGCCACGCACTCGCCGGGGCGATGGCCGCGCCGAGGTCGCGGAGCAGCTGCACACGCGCCTTGATGATGTAGGCCAGACCGTCTCCGACGGCCGCCGTGTAGCTGGCGCCGTGGTACGACGGGTCGGGTTCGGTCAGTCCCGGGAACTTCTCCACGTTCTTCGACCACTCGAATTTGCCGCCGTCGACGATCACGCCGCCGATGACCGTGCCGTGTCCGCCGAGGAACTTCGTGGCCGAGTGCACGACGATGTCCGCACCGAACTCGAACGGACGGATCAGGTACGGCGTGGCGATCGTGTTGTCCACGATCAGCGGCACACCGGCCTCGTGAGCGATGTCGGCGACCAGCGAGATGTCGAGGATGTTGATCTTCGGGTTGCCGATGGTCTCGGCGAAGAACAGTTTGGTGTTGGGACGCACGGCACGGCGCCATTCGTCGGCGTCGTCCTGATTCTCCACGAACGTCGTCTCGATGCCGAGCTTGGCGAGCGTGTACTTGAAGAGGTTGTAGGTTCCGCCGTAGATCGAGCTGGAGGAGACGATGTGGTCCCCCGCCTGCGCGATGTTGAGTACGGCGAACGTCTCCGCAGCCTGACCGGAGGCGACGAGGAGGGCGCCGGTGCCCCCTTCGAGCGCGGCAACGCGTTCCTCGACGACGGCCTGGGTCGGGTTCTGGATGCGGGTGTAGATGTTGCCGAACTCGGCGAGCGCGAACAGGTTCTTCGCGTGCTCAGCGTTGTTGAACACGTATGAGGTGGTCTGGTAGATCGGGGTGGCCCTGGCGTTGGTGACAGGGTCGGGTGCAGCACCGGTGTGGATCTGCTTGGTCTCGAACTGCCAGTCGGCGGCGTCGGTCATGGCTATGCTCCTCGGGTGGATGGCGGAGGCTTTTCTCCTGTGAGCAGGCTATTCGGCTGCTCCCACGCCCACAACGCGCGCGCAACAGGACGTAACCGGCGCATCATCGGGCCAGAATGGGAACCATGAGTTCGAGACGTGTGGTCGTGACCGGTGCGAGTTCGGGGATCGGAGCCGCGACCGTACGGCTGTTCCGTTCCCATGGCTGGGATGTGGTGGGCGTCGCCCGCCGCGCCGACCGGCTCGACGCGTTGGCGGCCGAGACCGGAGCGACCACGTTCGTGGCCGATCTCACGCGACAGCACGACGTGGACGCGCTGCGCGAGCACCTGGAGTCGACCGGGCCCATCCATGGGCTCGTCAACAATGCGGGTGGTGCGCACGGCCTCGATTCCGTCGAGAAGTCGTCCGTCGACGACTGGGTGTGGATGTACGAGGTCAACGTCATCGCGACCAAACGTGTCATCGGCGCGCTGCTCCCCTTGCTCCGGCAGGGTGCGCAGGCCGACGGACATGCGGACATCCTGACCGTCACGTCGATCGCGGGCCACACCGCCTACGCCGGCGGTGGCGGGTACAACGCGGCCAAGTTCGCCGAGCACGCCCTCACCGAGGTGCTGCGGCTGGAGTTGAACGGCGAGCCGATCCGGGTCATCGAGGTCGCTCCCGGCATGGTCGCCACGGAGGAGTTCTCCCTCGTGCGTTTCGGCGGCGACACGGCGAGACGGGATGCGGTCTACGAGGATGTGCCGCAGCCGCTGACCGCTGAGGATGTCGCGTCCACCATCGTCGACGCTCTCGAGCGTCCGCCCCATGTCGATCTCGATCTGATCGTCATCAAACCGGTCGCACAGGCTGCGCCCTATCGCCTTCACAAGGGCGAGCTGCGGGTCCGCGAAGACTGACCATGGCCGCCGATGAGCACGCCCTGAAGCGCTGGGATCGCGCCGCGATCTGGCCCATGATCGTGGCTTCCCTGGTCTTCCTCATCGGCTACTCGTGGCTCGTGCTCCAGCCGGACATGCCGCACGCCCTGTATGTCGGAGTCGTCGCCGTGCTCGCCGTCGTCTGGCTCGCGTTCGTCGTCGACTACGTGACGCGTCTGATCCTCACCGAGAGGAAATGGCGCTTCGTGCGCAGGAACCTGCTCGATCTCGCATCGATCTTCATCCCGCTCGTGCGACCGTTCCGCCTACTCTTCGATCTGAGCCGTCTGCCCGTCCTGCGAGGCGACTCGGGCACTCACCTTCGCCGTCGCATCGTGATCGTCGCGGCGGCCTTCGTCGTCACGTTCGTGTACGTCATCTCGCTCTCCGTCTACTCGGTCGAGCGCAGCGCGCCGCACGCAAACATCACGAGCTTCGGGAACGCGGTCTGGTGGGCGTGCGTCACCATGGCCACAGTCGGATACGGCGACTACTACCCGGTCACGGTGCTCGGTCGCATCCTGGCCGTGCTCCTCATGATGGGCGGTGTCGCGATCGTCGGGACGGCGACGGCGACGATCGTGTCGTTCCTCAACGACAGGGCGAGGCAGCTCCGCGAACGGCACCAGTCCGAGAGCGCCGCACGCCGCGACGAGCCCCCCGCGTAACACAGCGCGGAGTCTTCCGCCGCTCGGCCACAATTGGGGTATGGACTGGCAGACATCCGCCGATACGGCCCCGTCGAGTTTCATCACGGAGGCGCAAGCGCGGTCGCTGCTGGGCAAACCCGCAGCGAGCGGCGCCTGGAAGGAGAGCGACCCGGTGGGCGAGCGCAAGTTCGCGGGCATCGGGGCGTTCGACTTCGAGAGCGGCGAATCGCTGCCGTTCGTTCGGATCGCCTACGAGTCGTGGGGCACGCTGTCGCCCGCTCGCGACAACGCGGTGCTCGTGCTGCACGCCCTGACCGGCGACAGCCATGCCATCGGCTCGGCCGGCCCCGGGCATCCGACTCCCGGGTGGTGGCAGCACATCATCGGCCCTGGACTCGCCATCGACACCGAGCGCTACTTCGTGGTCGCCCCCAACATGCTCGGCGGGTGCCAGGGCACCACCGGTCCCGCCTCCATCGCCCCTGACGGTACGGAATGGGGTCCCCGGTTCCCGTTCACGAGCATCCGTGATCAGGTCGGCGCACAGGCCGCGTTCGCGGACGCCATCGCGGTCGAGCGCTGGGCAGCCGTCATCGGCGGTTCGATGGGCGGGATGCAGGCGCTCGAGTGGGCCGTGTCCTACCCGGAACGCGTCGAACGGCTCGCCGTGATCGCTGCACCGCCGCTGACCACGGCCGACCAGATCGCGCTCAACTCGGTGCAGATCGAGGCGGTGCGGACAGACCCCAAGTTCAACGCGGGCCTCTACTACGACGCCGGCGACGGGGAGGGACCGCATCAAGGGCTCGCTCTTGCACGGCGTATGGCCCTGCTCAACTACCGCAGTCCCTCCGAGCTGAACGACCGGTTCGCCCGCGCCTGGCAGAGCGAGATCACGCCCCTCGGTGCCGGTGGACGTTTCGCCGTGGAGTCGTACCTCGACTTCCACGGAAACAAGTTCACCCGGCGGTTCGACGCGAACAGCTACCTGACGCTGGTGCAGGCGATGAACTCGCACGACGTCGGCCGTGGCCGCGGCGGCGTCGCAGCCGCACTCTCCGCCGTCACCGCCCGCACACTCGTGGTCGGCATCGACAGCGACCGCCTCTTCCCGCTCGAAGGGCAGGAAGTGATCGCACGACACCTGCCGAGCACGATCGACGGTTCAGCGCCCGTCGTAATAGAGTCGGCTTTCGGACACGACGGTTTTCTGATCGAGAACTCAGCGGTGAGCGATCAGCTCCGTCGCCTGTTCGCAGGGTGAGCCGATCGGAGGAGAATGTCGCGCATCCAGAAGGAGCGTGATCGCCTTCTCTCCGTCACGGCACGCAACGTCGGACTGACGGCGACGGCTACGGCGCTGTTCTGCCTGAGCATCCCCGGTACCCTGCCCCTTGCGCTGTACCTGGCCTCGGTCGTGCTGCTCGCAGCCCTGGCGTTCGCGCAATTCCAGCTGCCCACCCCACATCCTCTGCCGTGGATCGCGACCATCGTGGTCGCGGGCGTTGCGCTCATCCTGCTCAACCTGCTGCCCGGCGACGAGCTGGGGCAGGCCGCTCTGAGTGCGGTGGGGATCGTCGCAGGGCTCGCCATCCCCTCCGTCGCCATCGTCTCGGTGACAGGTGCGACCCGACGGGCGATCCTCGTCTGCGCCGCGCTGGCGACACTCGCCGCACTGATCTCCACACTGCT
>Ga0256795_1000664_pt1 | contig 12934 bp, 10 predicted proteins | sample MC6MC0946MT_FD_186353 | JGI IMG/M metagenome (GOLD analysis project Ga0256795, IMG submission 186353) | Metatranscriptome of enriched soil aggregate microbial communities from Iowa State University, Ames, United States - MC6-MC0946-MT... | ecosystem: Environmental > Terrestrial > Soil >... | reverse complement strand
GCGTCGTAGGCCAGGGTCTGGTAACCGGCCTCGACCAGCGCGCCGGCGGTGGCATTCCAGGCGTGCCGGGTCTGGCCGAAGCCGTGGGCGAACAGCACGGTGCCACGGCGCCCCGGCTGTGAGCGGGTGGCGGCGAGCACGGCGTCATGCGCGCCGGTCAGTCGCTCATCGTCAAAACGGGGCAGGGTAGAAGGAGGAGTGACCATACTCGTTAGTATGGACCTGCCCTGTGCGATGTCAATACTTCGGAGTATGGTGGTCGTATCCCTTGTGCCAGCAGGCGCCAAGCGCGCTTCAGCTGATTCACATACTGCAACCAACCCCGGCGTATGGTTAAATCCACCTATGAATGAACCCGAAGCTTCCGCCGGCGAGCCACGTGCCGGCCGCAACAGCCGCCTCAGTGCCGAAGACTGGGCCCAGGCCGCACTGGATCTGATTGCCGAACAAGGCGTGGGCGCGGTCGCGGTGGAGCCGCTGGCGCGGCGTCTCGGCGTCACCAAGGGCAGCTTCTACTGGCACTTCCCCTCGCGCGACGCGTTGCTGCAGGCGGCGCTGGAGCGTTGGGAGCTGTTCGAGCAGGAGCAGGTCTTCGGCAGCCTGGCCGATGTCACCGATCCGCGCGTGCGCCTGCGCCAGCTGTTCCAGGTGGTCGCGCATGAAGTGCAGCCGCACATCATCTACAGCGAACTGCTCAAGGCGCTCGATCACCCGATGGTGCGCCCGGTCATCGACCGTGTTTCGCACCGGCGCCTGGAGTATCTGGTCGCCTCGTTCCGCCAGGCGGGCCTGAGCCGTACCGATGCGCAGCACCGTGCGCGGTTGGCCTACGCCGCCTATGTGGGTTTCCTGCAGTTGTCGCTGCAGCTGCAGCAGCCCAAGCAGGCCCGCGAGGATTTCGAAGCCTATGTGGAGCACGTGATCGAGACGTTGATTCCGCTCGGTTGACCGGCCCGTGACAGGCATGCAGAAGGCCGCGGAAACGCGGCCTTTTCTGTGCGCGTCGTTTGCCGGACGCGGGCACCACCACAAAAAACAACGGCCCCTTTCGGGGCCGTTGGATCAGACGTTGTTGATCAGTGGATCGATCAGAACTTCTGCGAGTACTTCATGTACAGGAAGCGACCGATGTCGTAGCCGCCGTAGTACGAGAAGTTCGAGCTCGGCTGCGAGGTCATCATCGGGCCGACCTTGTTGAACACGTTGTTGGCACCCACGGCGACGGTGGCGTTCCACGGGGTGGCATAGGACACCTGCACGTCGTGGAAGGTCACTGCGCCCAGCTCGGTCTGCGGCGAGATCACGCCCAGGGTGTCCGGTGCGCTGTAGTTGGGCAGCGTGCAACGGGTGGTGAAGCGGCAGCTTTCCTTGGTGCCCGAGTAGTAACGCAGGTTCCAGTTCACCGACAGGTCGTTCATGCTCCAGCCCAGGCCCAGGTTCGAGCGCACGCGGAAGTACGCGCCGAAGCCATTGTTCTGGGACGGCACGGCGTCGGCATCGTCCGTGGACTTCTCTTCGTACTTGCCCACGTACGTGGTCGACGACTTGGCCGAGAAGCGGCCGAAATCGGTATCACGGCTGTAGCTGATGTCGAAGTCGAAGCCTTCGGTTTCGGTGTAGCCGGCGTTGCGGTTGCCGTAGTTCAGCGTGCCCACGATGTTGCCGTTGGCCGGGTCACGGGTGAACATCGAGCAGCGCGACTCGATCAGGCGGACGTAGCAGTCTTCCATGATCAGGTTCGGGCTGTCGGTGACGATCGTGTTGTCGATGCGGATGCTCCACCAATCCACACCCACGCTCAGGCCGGTGACGTAGCTCGGGCTGTACACGAAGCCGACCGTCTTGGACTCGGAGGTTTCCGGGGTCAGGTTCGGGTTCGAGCCGGAGTTGAACGGCACCGGGCTCTGCGCGGCACGGCCGGTGGTCGGGACGAAGCCCTGCTGCAGCTGACGGTAGCCCTGGCCGACATCCTGGACGCAGCGTGCGCTGCCGCGGACGTCGCCATAGACGCTGTCGCACGGATCGACGAAGTTGGTCGGGAAGGTCTGCGAGGTGCCGCCGTACAGGTCACCGATGGTCGGGGCGCGGAAGCCCTCGGCATAGGTGGCACGCACCAGCAGGTCGTCGATCGGACGCCACTTCAGGCCGAACTTGTTGTTGGTGGTGTCACCGAAGCTGGTGAAGTCCGAGTAACGGGTGGCCAGGTCCAGGGTCAGTTCCTTGGCGAACGCCAGATCCGCCAGGATCGGGATGTTCAATTCCAGGTAGAACTCATCCAGGGCGTAGGAACCCTTGGTCGGGCCGGACGCCAGGTTGGTCGAGTCACCCGACTGGGCGATCGCATCCGGGTTGAAGGCGCCGCTTTCCTTGCGGTATTCGTAACCCACCGCGAAGCCCAGGTCGCCGGCCGGCAGCGGCACGATGGTGCCCGACAGGTTGGCGAAGTAGTTGTGGGTGCTGGTCTTGCCGGTGGCGTGCTCTTCGCGGAACAGGTAGTTGCGCACGTTCGGATCATCGAGCGAGTTGGCAACCGCGCCGGTACCGAAACCTGCGAACGGATTCCACGGCACGCAGCCGGCGATTTCATTGCCCGGAGTGCCGCAGACGATCTGGCCGGCAGCATTCTGGAACGACGGACCCACGGCATCGGCCACGGCCGGGATGTAGAAGTTGCCGTTGTTGATCAGCAGGCTGTCATTTTCGTTGTACAGCGAGCCGACGTCCCAGCTGAAGAACCGGTCGCCGATTTCGAAGGAGCCTTCCAGGGCCGCTGCGAAACGCCAGGTGGTCAGGGTGCTGTCGGTGGTACGCGGCACTTCCCAGCCACGACGACGCCAGTTGACGTCGGCGACGCCGCCGGTCGGGTTGAAGTAGCTGTCAGCCGACATCGGGATGCCGTACGCAGAAGACTGCAGCGGGTAACCGGCGATCTGGCGCTGCGACTCACGCTTGGTGTAGGACAGGTCCGTGGTGAAGCGGACGTTGTCGGTGATGTCGTAGTTGCCGCTGACGAACAGCGAACGACGTTCCAGCGGGGTCAGCAGGTGCATCTGGTCGGACGAGCGGCTGGTATCGGCCGACGTCTGGCTGTGGAACTGACCCGGGCCCAGGGCGGTGCCGCCACGGTTGGGAGCCTGCCAGTTGCCTGCGTTGCCGACGCGCCAGTTGCCCCACTGGCCAACGGTCGTCAGCGATGCTGCCGGATCCCAATCCGGGTAGGTGTCGGCCGTGAACGGACGATCCTTGGCCCACACGCCTTCTTCCTTGTGGTACTCGGCGCCGACGGTCAGCGAGCCGCGGTCACCGGAGAAGCCCATGACGAAGTCGTAGGTTTCCTTCTCGCCGTCGCCCTGGCTGTACTGGCCCTTGTAGACGTTGGCTTCCAGACCATCGAAGTTCTTGCGGGTGATGATGTTGATCACGCCGGCCATTGCGTCCGAACCGTAGATCGACGAGGCGCCGTCCTTCAGCACGTCGATGCGCTCGACCATCGAGGTCGGGATGATCGAGATGTCCTGGTAACCATCCGGGCTGATGCCCAGGCGCTTGCCATTGACCAGCACCAGCGTGCGCTGTGCGCCGAGGTTGCGCAGGTCGATGTACTGACCACCGGCTTCCTGGTTGGAGGTCAGCGGCGAGGCGCGGCTGAAGTTCGGGCTACCGGCGGCGGAGATGTTCTGCAGGATATCGCCGACCGAGCTGAAGCCCTGGTTCTGGATATCCGCACGCGAGATGGTCAGCACCGGCTGGGCGGTTTCCACGTCAACCTGGCGGATGCGCGAACCGGTGACCGAGATGCGGTCCAGATTGGTGGTGCCAGTGGCTTCCTGAGCGACGGCGCTGCCGGTGCCGGCAGCGCTGGCGATCAGCGCGAGGACGACGGCGTCGCGCAGTTTGTTGCTGTTGCGGTTCATTGGGCTCTCTCTCCAAGTTGACTTGGGTGCAACGTGTTGGGATGGGCTTCAGCGCGGGGACGAAAGGCGTTCCCAATCCGTGAAGCTGACTCGATAGTAACCACGTGCAACTAAAAATTAAAGAGCCGTTAATGTTCCATGTGATTTAGGTGAAATTCGGCAAAGCCTTTGAGATACAAGGCTTTAAGCGATATCTACAGCATAAAACGTCTCATTTGTTAAGATCTTTGTTAAAAAAAATTCACCCTGAATAGGCCGTGCGCGCCCTTGACACCCAGCCCAAACGAAAAAGGGCGCCTCATGGAGGCGCCCTTCGGGTGACGTGTATTGACGGGTCGTCGCAAAGACAGGTCAGAGATCCTGCTCGTACCGCACATAGGGCACGGTGCCCTCGTCAGTGCTCTCGTTGCGGGGGGCGAACGGGTTCTTGCCGCGGGTGACCACGTTCTCGGCGCCCACGGTGAGCTGACCGCTCCACGGCGTGCGCCAGGTCAGGCCGACCCCCAGGCCTTCCCACTTGCCCGGCTGGCCGGGAACATCGACCACGCGGCCAATGATGTTGCCGCTGAAGTTGCCATAGCCGGCACCGATGGTGAGGCTCTTGCTGTCCCAGCGGTCGACGATCGCCGGCGAAGCGTCCGCGATGGGCACCAGACGCGCCTTGGCATAGGTGCCACCGATGGAGACGAAGCCTTCGCGGCCGATGTTCTTCTGCCCGAAGACGGTCAGGTCATTCTGTTCGGCGCGCAGCGAGGGTGATTTGTTCGGGCCGGCCAGCCAGGCCGGCAGGGTGTCACGGCCGCTGCCGGCGGTGATGCCCACGCGGCCGCCGGGGCGGTTGAACGCGGCGGTGCCGCTGACCCGACGGCTGAGCGTGTTGTCTTCTTCATCGCCCAAGGTGGCCAGCATGCAATGGCTGGCCAATCCGCTGATGCTGGTGCCGCGGCTGCTGTTGCACAGCAGGCCCAGCGAGTCACCCGAGGACAGGCCGAAGGCCGCGTCCAGCGAACTGCGGCCGAAATGCCAGCGGGCCCCTGCGGCCTGTTCGCCGGTTGGTTCCAGGTAGAGCAGCGCTTCGACCTTGCCACTGCCTTTGTTCCAGACCGGCAGCACCGTGCCGTCCTGCTTGCCCTTGGCCTGCGCATGCGCGCCCGGGATCGCGCCTAGGGCGATCATCAGGGCCAGCGGTAGACGCAGAAGGGGATGCATGGGAACTCTCAGACAAGCGCAGTGAACACAAGTTCCCGCCGAAGCGGGACATTGATCCTAGGGCGTTTATGATTTCTTAACAAGTCTTGGTTCTCCCCAGAACAAAACGCTTGCCAAGTTTACTGAAGCCGTTCAGGTGCCGGCGAGGATACATCCATCTCGCGGAACAGTATGTCGAATTCCGTCAACGGGAAGTGATACTCCTGCCCACAGAATTCGCAACGCACTTCCACCGCGCCAGTGGGCTCGGCGGCGGCGCGGGCCTCCTCTGCGCCAATGGACTGCAGCATGCCTGCCACCCGCTCACGCGAGCAGGAGCACGCAAAGCGCAGGGCCTTGTCGCCCAGCAGTTCCGGTTTCTCTTCATGGAAGAGGCGGTGCAGCAGATCGTGGCCGGGTACCTCGAGCAGTTCCTGCTTGCCCAGGGTCTCGAACAGTGCGCTGGCCCGCGACCAGCCGTCCTGGTCGCCTTCATCGCCGGGCAGCTTCTGCAGCAGCAGGCCGGCGGCGCGGGTGCCATCGGCGGCGAGCAGCAGACGGGTCGGCAACTGCTCGGACTGGCGGAAATAGTCTTCGAAGGCTTCGTCCAGGCCGGCCGCGGTCAAGCCGACCAGGCTCTGGTAGCGCTGCGGTTCGCGCGGATCCAGGCCGGGGTTTTCGATGGTGATCGCCAGCAGCGCATCCTCGCCCAGCGCGGTCAGATCACGCGGGGCATCGCCACCGCCCTCGGCCAGCTGGACGATGCCGCGCAGGGTGCCGGCGGCGGTGCACTCGGCGAACAGGGTGCGCATGGCAGTGTTGCTGCGCAGCTGGATCGACAGGCGGCCATCGACCTTGGTGTGGCCGGTGAACAGCGCCGAGGCCACGCTGGCCTCGCCGAGCAGCTCGGCGGCGCCCGGCGGGTAGACCGCATGCGAGAGGATCTCCCGCCAGGTGTCATCGAGGTGCACATGCACGCCGCGGACGCCGGCATCGGGGAGCAGGAAACGGACAAGGGAGTCGGATTGGGCGGTCATCGGTTCGGTGGCTGCGCGAAAGGAGTGCCGGTTGCCGGATAATGCGCCGACAACCGTGCAAGTAAAGGATGCACCAGTAATGGGGGCAGAGCGCAGCAACCTCAAGGTCGAACCGGATCTGGAACCGTCACCGCGGCGCCGCTGGCGCTGGCGCCGCCTGCTGTGGTTGCCGGTGCTGTTCGTCGGGTTCAGTGTGCTGCAGGTGCTGGTCCTGCGTTTCATCGACCCGCCTGTTTCCAGCGTGATGCTGTGGCGCTACGGCGAGGCGCTGGGGGAGGGTGACTGGAGCTATCGGTTGCATTACCACTGGCGCGATCTGGACCAGATGGCGCCAAGCCTGCCGATTTCGCTGGTGGCTGCCGAGGATCAGCGTTTCCCGGAGCACAATGGTTTCGACCTGCAGGCCATCGAAAAGGCGCGTGACCACAACGCGCGCGGCGGGCGGCTGCGCGGGGCCAGCACGATCAGCCAGCAGGTCGCCAAGAATCTGTTCCTGTGGCAGGGCCGCAGCTGGATCCGCAAGGGGCTGGAGGTCTGGTACACGGTGCTGATCGAAGCGCTGTGGCCGAAGTCGCGCATCCTGGAGATGTACGCCAACATCGCCGAGTTCGGCGATGGCATCTATGGCGCGCAGGCCGCGTCGCAGCAGTATTGGAACAAGAACGCGTCCCGGCTGAGCCCGGCCGAAAGTGCGCGGCTCGCGGCGGTGCTGCCGTCGCCCCGCCGTTACAGCGCGGCCAAGCCCGGCCCGTACGTGCAACGCCGCGCCGCCTGGATCCAGCGGCAGGCCAGGCAGCTCGGGGGAGGGGCGTACCTCGGCGAGGAGTGAGCATTCATGCATGTGATTGGCTGACGCTACAATCGCCGCATGACCAGCCCTCGCCTGACCGTCGTCGTCGCCGCCCACAACGAAGCGCTCGCCTTGCCGATGCTGCACCCGCGCTTGCGCGCAGTGCTGGCTGGGCTGGAGGGCATCGACGGCCGCGTGCTGTATGTGGATGACGGCAGCACGGACACCACCTGGGCCGTCATGCAGGCATTGGCCGCCGAGGATTCGTGCGTCGGCGTACTGCGGTTGTCGCGCAACTTCGGCAAAGAGGCCGCGCTCACGGCGGGGCTGGATTTCATCGACGACGGCGCGGTGATGATCCTCGACGCCGATGGCCAGGATCCGCCGGAACTGATTCCCGAGTTCGTCGCGCTGTGGCAGCAGGGCTATGACAACGTCTATGGCACGCGCCTGGCGCGCGATGGCGAGAGCTGGCTCAAGCGCTCCACTGCCAAGGCGTTCTATCGGGTGATCGGGCGGCTGTCCAAAACGCCGATCCCGGCCGACACCGGTGATTTCCGGCTGCTGTCGCCGCGCGCGGTGCAGGCACTGGGCCAGCTGCGTGAGCGCCACCGGTTCATGAAAGGGCTGTTCGGCTGGGTGGGTTTCCGCCGCAAGGCCTTGCCCTACCATCGGCATGCGCGGCTGGTGGGTGAAAGCAAATTCGGCTTCTGGCGGCTATGGAATTTCGCCCTGGAAGGGATCACCGGATTCTCTACCGCGCCGCTGCGGGTGACCACCTATCTGGGCCTGGCCGCAGCGACGTTCGCGTTCGTGTTCGCGCTGGTGGTGGTGTCCAAGGCAGCGCTGTACGGCGACCGTGTTGCGGGCTGGCCGACCATGATGGCGGTGATCCTGTTCCTGGGCGGCATACAGCTGATCGCCCTGGGCCTGATTGGTGAATACCTGGGCCGGCTGTACGAGGAATCCAAGCAGCGCCCGCTGTACTTGATTGACACCTGGCAGGCCCCGTTCGTGGCAGACTCGGCCGTGCATCCCATCGGTGGAGAGCAGCGAGATGACCACGGTACGGCAGCTGTTGGAAGGCAAGTCCCCTGAGGTATTCGCCGTCACCCCGAGCTCGGCGGTGATCGACGCCATCCGGTTGATGGCCCAGAAGGGCATCGGCGCGGTGCTGGTGATGGAGGGCCGGCAACTGGTCGGCATCCTTTCCGAGCGTGACTACGCACGGAAGATCGTGCTGCACGAACGCTCGTCCCGGACGACCGAAGTCCGCGAGATCATGACCCCCAAGGTGGTGACCGTCGCCCCTGGCGAGCAGGTCGAGCACTGCCTGCAGCTGGTGACGGATTACCGCATCCGCCACCTTCCGGTGGTCGATGGCACGGGTGTGCTCGGGGTGATCTCGATCGGTGATCTGGTCAAGGCGGTCATCGACGAGCAGGCGCAGAAACTGGATCAACTGCAGCAGTACATCGTTGCCGGTTGAGCGTGGCCGCGCGCGGCGGGGCAGGCCGACGCAACGTCGGTCCCTGCCCGGATGGCCCCGCGCTTACTTGGCGTAACGGCCGCCGCAGTTGCTGTCCTCGCCCGGGCCGGTCTCGATCGTGGCCAGCAGCGCGGCAGGCGGGGCGATGCTGCCCAGCGCCAGCGCGATCGCCCCGCGGATGCCCAGCGCCTTGAAGTCCGGGCGGAACGAGGGATCCTTGAAGGTGCCGCCGATGCGCAGCGGCGAGCGCAGCGCCAGAATGCTCATGTCCTTCGGCCGCGGGCGCAGCAGCAGGTCCAGCTGCTCCTGTTTCAGATCGACCTTGCCTTCGCCGACGATCAACGTATCGGTGGTATCGAAGGCCAGCGAGCGCGACTGCATCACGCCGTTGTCGACACCGAAGTCACCCCACGCGCAGCGCAGCGGAATCTGCTTGTCGCCGGTGAACAGGAACTTCAGTGATTCGGCGACATCCAGGCCGGCCAGTTCCATGATCAGATTGCCGACATGGCCGCGGCCGATCCCGACCGCCACGGTGCCATCGGAGCTGCCCAGCATCGCCGCGACGGAGTTGCCCTGGCCGGTCAGTTTGACGTCGCCACTGATACCGCCGGAGGCCTGTTCGGCCAGCTTCGCATCAGGGAACAGCTTGCCCAGCTGCACCTTGCGGATGGTGGCCTGCAACTGCGTGGAGATCGCCTGCTTGCGCGCATCCATGCGGATCGTACTGCGGATGTCGCCGCCGGCCACGCCGAAGTTCAACGGCTCGAGGCGCAGCAGCCCGTCATTGAGCTTGAGGTGGGCATCCATGTCATCCAGCGGCAGCGTCGGCGAATTGATGCGCTGCGCCTTCCAGCGCACGTCGGCGTCCATCGCACGCAGCTTGGACAGGTTGTACGGCGTGTCCGGCAAGACCTTGGCACTGGCCGCCAGCGCGGCCGCCTTGGCCTTCTGCTCGGCATTGGCCGACTCGCCGGCACCGGTCTTCGGCGGTGCCCCGATGAAGCCGGCCAGATCGTCGAAGTCCAGCCGCTTGGACACCAGATCCGCGGTCAGGAATGGGCGCTCGCCACTGACATCGAGCTGCGCGGTCCCGCCCAGGTCGCTGTCGCCGGCGGTGCCGGTGAACGACTCATAGCGCCAGACCGCGTTGTTGCGCTTCAAGCGGCCCTTGAGCTTGTACGGCGGCGTGGACGGCATTGCCACGCCGATCAGCGGGAACAGATCCTCCATGTCCTGACCGCTCAGCATCAGCTCCAGATCGAATACCCGCAGCTGGAAGGGATTGGTGAGCGTGCCGCTGGCGATAGCATGCGTGTTCCCCGCGCGCCCATCCAGATGGATGCGGAACGGATGCCCGGTATTGGTCAGCTCCAGCGGCGACTCGGTATTGCCATTCAGCGAGAACGGATTGCCCTGCCAGCGTCCCTGGCCCTTGACCAGCAATGGCGGGCCACTGTCCTTGTCCCGCGGCTTGCCGCTGTTGAGCGAGACCAGCACATCCGTCCTGCCGGCCGTGTCCTGGAACTGCAGGCGCCCATCTTCGATCAGCAACCGTTGCAGCACCGGCGGGTCACCGTCGCTCGGGCCCAGGAAATCCCAGTTGCCCGGCTGATTCTTCTCCGGCGCGGTTTCCAGCAGCAGATCCGGTCGCGTCAAGCGGATCTCCGGAATCCGCACCTGCCCGCGCAGCAAGGGCCATACCCGAAGATCGATCTCCGCCCGATCCGCCGTCGCCATCTGCGGCTGCTTGGCCCAGGTCGCATTCGCGAGCGTCAGCCCATCGCCTCGCACCGTCGTCACCCGGCCCAGATCGACATCCAGATCCCCATTTATATGGAACTCCCGGCCGGTCTTGGCCTGCACCGCCCGTTCCACCGGCCCCTTGAACCAGTTCCAGTCCCATAACGCGATCAGGATCAACAGTGCCGCGAACAGAAACACCAGAATCGCCAACCACCGCTGCCCACGCTTACCGGGACGGCTCCAGCGCCAGCGGGAACGGGAAGAGACATCGGACGGAGCAGGGGAGGGGACAGTATTCACATCCCCATGGTTGCCCTTGCATCGTGCAGGCAACGCGAAGCATTGGTAAGCGTAATGTCAGGGTGGCTGGAGGATTGCCTTCAACCACCCGGCGCATGGCTCGGACACGACTGGATCAGACAGCCATGCCGTTGACCTTTCCGTGCGCGCCAGCCAACTGTGAACGGGGCGACGCGGGTGGGTTGGCGGGACCATGAGCGCCATGGATGGCGCGACATGAGCCTCCATGGACGGATTCACGGCGTGTCCCGCCAACCCACCCGTGCCGCCCAGCCTGGCGCATGCCTGAAGCCTTGGCTGCTTTCGCTTTCGCTTTCGCTGTTGCTGCTTCTGCCGCTGTTGCTGGTGTCGTTGCCGATGCTCTTACTGCAGGAAAACAATACTCAAAGAATCTGCGCCGTCACCGCAACGAAGTGGCAGACACTCCCGCCGATCACGAACAGATGCCAGATCGCATGCGAATACGGCACCGACTCCCGGTGATAGAACACCGTCCCCAACGTATAGAACACGCCGCCGGCCAGCAGCCATCCCAGCGTCCACGCATCCAACGAGTTCCACATCGGCTTGATCGCCACCATCACCATCCAGCCCATCGCGATATAGATGATCGTCGACAGCAGCTTGAACCGGCCCGTATAGAACAACTTGAAGACCACCCCGAACAGTGCCAGCGCCCAGATCGCGGTGAACATTCCCCAGCCCCAGGGCCCGCGCAGGCCAATCAGCGTGAATGGCGTATACGTGCCGGCGATCAGCAGGTAGATCGCACAGTGATCGAACACCTTCAGCCGGCCCTTCGCGATCGGATGCTGGATCGCGTGGTAGAGCGTCGAGGCCGTGTACAACAGCAGCAATGCCACCCCGAACACGATCGCGCTGGCCAACTGCCAGCCGTCGCCATAGATGGCGGCCAGGGTGATCAGTACCGCACTACCGGCCAGTGCAGCGACGGCGCCAAGCCCGTGGGTCAGGGCGCTGGCGATTTCTTCTCGAACGGAAACGACAGAGGTCATGGCGATGATGGGAGATGCGGGGAGGGGGAGCCCGCTCCCCCCTATCATCGCCGCGATGGCGCGCGCATGCACGCGCGCCTGTTCAGCCGGCAGCGCGGTCGCGCGATCAGCCGACCGAGACGCTGTGCGCCGCTTCGCGCGTCGCCGCGAAGCGCACGTCCGGCGCACGTTCCTGGGCCAGCTGCAGATTGACCCGGGTCGGTGCCAGGTACACCAGCTGCCCGGCGGCGTCGATGCTGAGGTTGCCCGCGTTCTTCTCGCGGAACTCCTCCAGCTTCTTTTCGTTGCTGCAGGTGACCCAGCGCGCCGTGGTCACGCTGACCGGCTCGAAGGTCGCTTCCACGCCGTACTCATCCTTCAGGCGGTATGCCGCCACATCGAACTGCAGCACACCCACCGCGCCCAGGATCAGGTCGTTGCTCATCAGCGGGCGGAAGAACTGGGTAGCACCCTCTTCGGACAGCTGCGCCAGGCCCTTCTGCAGCTGCTTGAGCTTGAGCGGATCGCGCAGGCGTGCGCGGCGGAACAGTTCCGGCGCGAAGTTCGGGATGCCCGTGAAGCTGACCGCTTCGCCTTCGGTGAAGGTGTCACCGATGGAGATCGTGCCGTGGTTGTGGATGCCGATCACATCGCCCGGCCACGCCTCGGCGGCGATCTCGCGGTCGCTGGCCATGAAGGTCAGCGCATTGGCCAGCTTCATTTCCTTGCCGGTGCGCACATGGAAGGTCTTCATGCCGGCCACGAATCGGCCTGAGCACACCCGCATGAACGCGACGCGGTCGCGGTGCTGCGGGTCCATGTTCGCCTGGATCTTGAACACGAAACCGGTCAGCTTGTTTTCCTCCGGCGCGATCATCCGGCCGGTGGTGGCGCGCGGCTGCGGCGAGGGCGCGTGCTCGACGAAGAAGTCCAGCAGCGGCTGCACGCCGAAGTTGTTCACGCCCGAACCGAAGAACACCGGCGTCTGCTTGCCGGCCAGGTAGGCCTCCACGTCGAAGGGATGGCTGGCGCCCTGCACCAGCTCCAGCTCGTCGCGCAGATCGGCCAGCATGCGCTCGCCGATCTTCTCGGCCAACCCGGGCGAATTGATCGAGGGGAAGATGGTCGAATCCTGACGGGTGAAGTTGCGGCCCTGTTCGTACAGGTGCACTTCGCCGGTGATCAGGTGGACCACGCCCTTCAGGCGCTGGCCCATGCCGATCGGCCAGGTGACCGGTGCGCACTGGATGCCCAGCACGCTTTCCACTTCATCCAGCAGGTCGATCGGCTCCTTGCCCTCGCGATCGAGCTTGTTGATGAAGGTCATGATCGGGGTGTCGCGCAGGCGGCACACTTCCATCAGCTTGATGGTGCGCTCTTCCACGCCCTTGGCCACGTCGATCACCATCAGCGCCGAGTCCACCGCGGTGAGCACGCGGTAGGTGTCCTCGCCGAAGTCGGCGTGGCCGGGGGTG
>Ga0256795_1000663_pt1 | contig 12942 bp, 11 predicted proteins | sample MC6MC0946MT_FD_186353 | JGI IMG/M metagenome (GOLD analysis project Ga0256795, IMG submission 186353) | Metatranscriptome of enriched soil aggregate microbial communities from Iowa State University, Ames, United States - MC6-MC0946-MT... | ecosystem: Environmental > Terrestrial > Soil >... | reverse complement strand
GTTGAGCTTGCCCAGGATGCGGAGCTGCTCGTCGTGCGACGGCTTCTCGTAGCCGCGCTCGAGCTTGTCCTGGAACCACTTGCGCTGCGCAGGATCCTGGATGTGCATGTACTCGATGCCGATAGTGCGGCAGTACGAGTCGCGCAGCACGCCCAGGATGTCGCGCAGCTTCATCTGGCGCTTGTCTCCACCGAACTGACCGGTGACGAACTCGCGGTCGAGGTCCCAGAAGGTCAGACCGTGGCTGGCGATGTCGAGGTCGGGGTGCGAGCGCTGCTTGTACTCGAGCGGATCGATGTCGGCCATCAGGTGGCCGCGCACGCGGAACGCGTTGATGAGCTCCTGTACGCGAGCCGTCTTGTCGACGGCACTCGCGAGGTCGACGCTGATGTCGGGCGCCCAGTGGATGGGGTCGTACGGGATGCGGAGAGCCGCGAAGATGTCCTCGTAGAAGTTGCGCTTGCCGATGAGCATCTCGTGCACGATCTTCAGGAACTCACCGGAACCGGCGCCCTGGATGACACGGTGGTCGTACGTGCTCGTCAGCGTGATGGTCTTGCCGATCGCGAGGCCGGCGAGCGTCTTCTCGCTCGAGCCCTGGAACTCCGCCGGATAGTCGAGAGCCCCGGCTCCGATGATGCAGCCCTGCCCCTTCATGAGGCGCGGCACCGAGTGCTCGGTGCCGATGCCGCCGGGGTTGGTCAGGGAGAGGGTCGTTCCGGCGAAGTCGGCGGCGGTCAGCTTGTTCGTGCGGGCGCGGGTGACGAGCTCCTCGTAGGCGGAGAGATACTCGCCGAAGCCCATCGTGTCGGCTCGTTTGATGCTCGGCACGAGCAGCGCACGGGTGCCGTCCGGCTTCGGAAGGTCGATGGCGATGCCGAGATTGACGTGCGCCGGCGCGACGACGGACGGCTTGCCGTCCACCTCGTCGTAGAACACGTTCTGACTCGGGAACTCCTTGAGCGCCTGGATGAGCGCCCAGCCGATGAGGTGCGTGAACGACACCTTGCCGCCGCGGGCGCGCTTCAAGTGGTTGTTGATGACGATGCGGTTGTCGATCATCAGCTTGGCCGGGATGGTGCGCACGCTCGTCGCGGTCGGAACCGTGAGGCTCGCATCCATGTTGGTGGCGAGCGTCTTCGACATGCCGCGCAGGGGAGTGACCTTGTCCTGCGGCTCCTCGACCGAGCCGTCGGCGCTCACGACGCCGTTGGGCGCGGTGACCGGAGCATCCGCCGGAACCGGCTGGGGCTTGGGTGCGATCGACGTGGTGCGCGCGACGGGCTGCGTGCCGATCGTGGGGATGGGCGCTGTGACGGGCTTGGGCTCGCTGGCGCCGGCCGGTGTCGTCGGCTCGGCGGGGGAGGGTGCGGTCGGTTCGGCAGGGGCCGGCGGGTTGGGCTCCGTGGGAGCCGGAACGGTCGGCTCGGCCGGGGTCGGCGCAGGCGTCTCGTCGGGAGTGGGGGTCGACGACTTCGCGGTGTCGTCTGCGACCGTGGGCTGGTAGCTCTCGAGAATCGGCCACCACGACTTGTCGACCGAGTTCTTGTCGACGATGAACTGTTCGTACAGTTCGTCGACGAGCCATTCATTGGCTCCGAATTCGCCCGACGATCCGTCGTCGGTACCCACACCGGTCAATTGGCTCGACACAGCCGATCGCCCACTCTCTCCGTTGATTCGTCTCGATCGGGCGGCTCGTTACCGCCCGCTTCCATCCAGTCATCAAGCCTAATCCCATCGGGCGTCGGGTGCGGCCGGTCAGCCGGGAGGGATAGCGTTATTCCCATGCAGTTCTATGGAACGACCCCGCGCCACGATCTCACGTACTCGGACGTATTCCTCGTCCCGTCCCGGTCATCCGTGACGAGCCGCCTCGACGTGTCGCTCGCCCCCGAAGACGGCACCGGAGCCACCATCCCGATCGTCTCAGCGAACATGAACTCGGTCACCGGCAAGCGTCTTGCTGCGACGCTCGCCCGCCGCGGCGGCATCGGTGTGCTTCCGCAGGACATGCATCTCCAGGATCTCGACGACGCCATCCGCTGGGTCAAGTCCCAGCCGGTCGCCTATGACACCCCGTACGCCCTCGGGCCCGACCAGACCGTCGGCGACGCACTGCGCCGGGTCCCGGCCGTCGAGGGACAGGGAATCGTGGTGCACGACACCGACGGCCGCTACCTCGGCGCGCTCGCGGCACGTCAGCTCGGGTCCGCCCTTCCGGACGCGCGTCTCGGCGATCTGCTGCACGGTGCGCTCACCTCGCTCCAGGCGGAGGACATCCCCGACGCCCGCAGCGCCTTCGACGTGATGAACGCCGCCGGTCTCGAGTTCGCTCCTGTGCTCGACCACGGGCGTGTCGTCGGCACGCTCAGTCAGCGGAGCGCCCTGCGCTCGACGATCTACACGCCGGCCGTCGACGCTCACGGTCGTCTCGTCGTGGGCGCTGCGATCGGCATCAACGGCGACGTCGCAGGCAAGGCCAAAGCGCTCGCGGCCGCAGGAGTGGACGTGCTGGTCATCGACACGGCCCACGGCGACCAGGAAGGGATGCGCAGCGCGATCCGTCAGGTCAAGGCGCTCGGGCTCGGCCTTCCGATCGTGGCGGGCAACGTCGTCACCGAGCAGGCAGTGCGCGATCTCGTCGAAGCCGGTGCGGACATCCTGAAGGTCGGCGTCGGTCCGGGCGCCATGTGCACGACACGGATGATGACGGCCGTCGGACGACCCCAGTTCTCCGCGGTGCTGGAGACGTCGGCCGCGGCGCACGAGCTCGGCGCCCATGTGTGGGCCGACGGCGGTGTTCGCTACCCCCGCGATGTCGCCCTCGCCCTCGCCGCCGGTGGCGCATCCGTGATGATCGGCTCGTGGTTCGCCGGCACGATCGAGGCACCGGGACTGCTCGACTCGGATGCGTCGGGCGCGCTCTACAAGGAGAGCTGGGGAATGGCGAGCACGAAGGCGGTCAAGGGCCGCTTCGAGCGGCTCGACGCATATGAGCTGGCGCGCAAGACACTCTTTGCGGAAGGCATCTCGAGTTCGCGGATCTACCTGGATCCGCTCCGTCCGTCGCTCGAAGACCTCCTCGACATGATCACGACCGGTGTGCGCAGCTCGTTCACCTATGCCGGCGCCCGCTCGGTCCCGGAGTTCCACGAGCGCGCACTCGTGGGAATCCAGTCGGCCGCGGGGTACGAGGAGGGTAAGGCGCTCCCAGTCTCCTGGTAGCCCTCTGACGGTATAGTTGGCGGGGAAATGGACGACCCTCCCTCTGCTGCCAGCCCATTCCCACGCACTCCGAAGCGCGGCACCCCTTCCGACAGGGGTGACGACCGTGGCCTTTGAGTGGATCATGCTCGGCGTCGGCCTCCTCCTGACAGCCGGCACCGGACTCTTCGTCGCGAGCGAGTTCGCTCTCGTGAACCTCGATCGCGGCGATCTCGAGGCCCGTCGAGCGCGCGGTGAGACGCGCCTGTCGATGACCATCGCTGCTCTCAAGATCACGTCGACGCACCTTTCGAGTGCACAGCTCGGCATCACCCTGACGACGTTGCTCACCGGTTACACGATGGAGCCCGCCATCAGCGGTCTTCTGCGCGGCCCGCTCACCTCGGTGGGGATCCCGGACGGCGCCGTCTCACCGATCTCGACCACGGTGGCGATCGTGGTGGCGACGCTGCTCTCGATGATCCTCGGCGAACTGGTGCCCAAGAATTTCGCCCTCGCCCTCCCGATCGCGACGGCCAAGCTGGTCATCCCGTTCCAGACGATGTTCACGATCGTCTTCAAGCCGTTCATCGCCCTTCTCAACGGCACGGCGAACGGAGTGCTGCGGCTGTTCGGCATCGAGCCCAAAGAGGAGCTGTCGGGAGCCCGCACCGCCGAAGAGCTGTCATCCCTCGTCCGTCGTTCGGCCAGCGCCGGTCTTCTCGAAGAGGACACCGCCACACTCCTCAGCCGCACCCTCAGCTTCTCCGGCCACACCGCGTCCGACGTGATGACGCCGCGACCCCGGATCGCCACCGTGCAGCGCGGCGAACCGGCTCAGGCCGTGCTCGACCTCGCACGCACGACCGGGTACTCGCGCTTTCCCGTGATCGACGAGGACATCGACGACATCGCCGGCATCGTGCACGTCAAACAGGCCGTCGCCGTTCCCCGCGAGCGGCGTTCACGCGTTCCCGTCTCCGCCCTGCAGACGGATGCGCTGCGGGTGCCGGAGACCATGAACCTCGACACACTGCTCGGCGAGCTCCGCGCCCGCGGTTACCAGATGGCCGTCGTGGTCGACGAGTACGGCGGAACGTCCGGCATCGCGACGCTCGAAGACCTCGTCGAGGAGATCGTCGGCGAGGTGGCCGACGAGCACGACCGCACGAGGGCGGGTGTGGTGCGGGGTCTCGACTCTCTGACCTTCCCCGGCATCCTGCGACCCGACGAGCTCGAGGAGAGGGCGAACATCAAGGTCCCGGACGACGGACCGTACGAGACCGTCGCGGGCTTCATGATGAACGAGCTCGGCCGCCTTCCCGTCGTCGGCGACGAAGTGACGATGCGTGGCGGAACCCTCAGGGTGGAGCGGCTCGACGGACGACGGGTGGACCGCATCCGGTACACGCCGGATCCCGAGATCGAGGAGGTGAGCGACCATGAGTGACTGGGCGGGAATCGTCTGGCTGGTCGTGCTCCTGCTCGTCAACGCCTTCTTCGTCGGCGCCGAGTTCGCCGTGATCTCGGCTCGCCGTTCCCAGATCGAACCGCAGGCGGAACGCGGCAAGCGCAGTGCGAAGACCGCGCTCTACGCCATGGAGCACGCGACGCTCATGCTCGCGACGACCCAGCTCGGCATCACCGTGTGCTCGCTGCTGATCCTGAATGTCTCCGAGCCCGCCATCCACCACCTGCTCGAAGGGCCGCTGCACCTCACGGGCTGGCCCGACGAGGTCATCGGGACGATCGCCTTCATCGTGACGCTGGTGATCGTGTCGTTCCTGCACGTCGTGTTCGGTGAGATGGTGCCGAAGAACATCTCGTTCTCGATGCCGGACAGGGCCGCGCTGCTTCTCGCGCCGCCGCTCGTGGCCGTGGGCCGCGCGGTTCGCCCCATCATCGTCGCCCTGAACGCCACCGCCAACAGTGTGCTGCGGCTGTTCCGGGTGGAGCCCAAGGACGAGGCGGCGAGCACGTTCACCCTCGACGAAGTGGCGAACATCGTCAGTCAGTCGACGCGAGAAGGCGTGCTCACCGACCGCACCGGTGCGCTGACCGCGGCATTCGAGTTCACCTCGAAGAAGGTCCGCGATGTCGCCGTCGGCCTCGACTCACTCGTGACGCTGCCGACATCGGCCAGTCCCGCCGACGTCGAGCGCGCCGTGTCGAAGTACGGATTCTCGCGGTACGTCGTTCCCGATGCGTCGGGCGAGCCGACCGGTTACCTGCACCTCAAAGACGTGCTCGACCTCGAGGAGACGGGATTCGAGCTGCCGGTGCCGGCCAAGCGCGTCAGGCGGCTGGCGACCGTGTTCGCCGACAGCGACCTGGAGGACGCCCTGGCGACGATGCGCCGGTCGAGCGTGCACCTCGCGCGCGTCGTCGACGGAGAAGGCACGACGACAGGCGTGCTCTTCCTGGAGGACATCATCGAGGAATTGGTGGGTGAAGTGCAGGACGCGACCCGGCGCTCATGAGGCCCGAGGAGCGTACCCTGGAAGCAGAAGAGGAGGAACTCTCATGTTGGAGAAATTTCCGATCTATGCGGTCCTGCCTGCTTCGGATCTCGAGCGTGCCACGCAGTGGTTCACCGACAAGCTCGAGCTCGAACCCGAAGAGACCGTCGAAGGAATGTACGCGATCTACGGCACCACTGGCGGTGCCAAGATCCAGCTCTACGCGACGCCGAATGCCGGCACTGCGGAGAACACCGCGATGGGATGGTCCACCGACGACATCGAGGCGACGGTGGCGCACCTGCGCGACCGTGGCGTGGTGTTCGAGGACTACGACTTTCCCGGGCTGAAAACCGAGAACGGCATAGCGACGACGCCAGGCGATCGAGCAGCCTGGTTCAAGGACAGCGAGGGAAACATACTCTGCGTGTCACAGAAGATCTAGTGCGTCGCCGCAGGGCCTTGCGTGCCTTCTAGCTCCGCCAGCGGGCGCGCAAGTACTGCGACGGCCAGTAGTCGATCTCCACGCCGAGCTCATGCGCGGCGCGCAGGGGGAAGTGCGGGTCGCGCAGCAGTTCGCGCGCCAGCATCACCGCATCCGCCTGTCCGCTCTCGACGATGTCGGCAGCCTGCTGGGGCGTGGTGATGAGACCGACCGCGCTCACTTCGACGTCGGCCGACGTGCGGACGTGCGCTGCGAACGGCACCTGGTATCCCGGCTGCAGAGGGATGCGGATGCCGCTCTGGATACCGCCGCTCGAGATGTCGAAGAAGTCGGCTCCCGCCTCCTCGGCCCATCCGGCGACCGTCGCCGTCTGCTGTTCGTCCCACCCGCCCGGAGTCCAGTCGCTGCCCGAGAAGCGGACGAACAAGGGGATGTCCTCGCCGACCTCACCGCGTACCGCTTCGACGATCCGCAGAAGCAGCCGGGCGCGATTCTCGAGCGACCCGCCGTATTCGTCGGTGCGCTCGTTCGCGATCGGGGAGAGGAACTGGTGGAGGAGGTAGCCGTGGGCGCCGTGGAGCTCGATGGCCCGGAAACCAGCGTCGACGGCCCGGCGGGCCGCGCTACGGAAATCGTCGACGATCTTGTCGATCCCGGCATGGTCCAGCTCGACGGGCGTGTCGCAGTCGCCGAAGGCGATCGGAGACGGGGCCACGGTGGACCAGCCGCCCTCGGACTCGGGGACCGTTCCGGTACGGTCCTCGTATCCCCAGGCCGGCCAGGTGGACGCCTTGCGGCCTGCGTGGCCGAGCTGGATGCCGGGCACCGCACCCTGCGACGCGATGAAGTCGACGATAGGACGCCACGCATCCCGTTGCTCATCGGTCCAGATGCCCGTGTCGCGCGGCGAGATGCGTGCTTCGGGACTGACGGCCGTCGCCTCTGTGAGAACGAGTCCGCTTCCTCCGACGGCGAATGAGCCGAGGTGGACGAGATGCCACTGCTGCGGGACTCCGGACTCGTCGAGCACCGAGTACTGGCACATCGGCGATGTCCAGATGCGGTTGCGTACGGTGATTCCGCGCAGGGTCAGCGGTTCGAAGAGCGTCGGCATCATGCGGCTTCCTGTCGAGGGATGATGCTTGTAGTCAAGCCGCGATCGACTCGAGATATGCCCGAAGGTCGTCCGCTGTCGTGAAAACGTGGCCGGCGATGCCGAGGGCCTCCGCCCCGCGCACGTTCTCCTCCTTGTTGTCGATGAAGACCGTCTCCGCTGCGGAAACGCCGAGGTCGCGCAGAACGGCCTGGAAGATCTCGGCGCCGGGCTTCACGATTCCGAGCTCACCGCTGACGAAGACCTGCTCGAACAGGTCACCGAGGGCACCGTGCCGGAAGTACGAGCCGAAATCGCGTCCCGCGTTCGAGAGCAGGGCCATACGGGTCCCGCCCTCTTTCAGCTCGACGAGCACGTCGAGCGTGTCGTGGTCGACGGTGAGCCAGCTGCGGAAGTCGGCCAGCCAGAGACGGTGGACCGTCGCGTCGCCCCAGTTCTCGCCCAGCTCTGTTCCGATGGTCTGCCAGTAGTCGCGGACGCTCAGCGTCCCCTGGTCGAGGGCGTTGCGATGGCGCCAATACGCCGGCCAGAAGACATCGGCATCACCACCGGCGAGCTCGGTCAGAGCGGCCCTGTCAGACTCCGACGGGGTGACCGAGATCACCTCACCGTAATCGAAGACGATGACCTTGCCGGGAATGCTGATACCCATCTGCGCTGCCTCTTTTCGTTCTTTTCAACCTATCGTGAAGGAATGGACCAGGATGCGCGGGACGGACGAGCGGTGGACGGCTGGCAGGAATGGCGCGCGCCCGACTGTGTCGACTGGATCGCTGTGCCGCAAGCGACCAGCGACAAGTACAGCCGTGGAGTGCTGGGCGTGGTCACGGGGTCGGGACTCTATCCCGGAGCCGCCGTGCTCGGTGTCGAGGCCGCCGCGCGCACCGGACTCGGGATGGTCAGGTATCTCGGGGCTCCGCGAGCCGCCGACTTCGTGCTCAGACGACGACCGGAGACGGTGACCGCCCCCGGTCGTGTGCAGGCGTGGCTCATCGGCTCCGGGATGGACGCGGGTTCGCGTCCGCAGGACGACGCCGTGCGTCTCGCGACCGCCGTGGACGATGGGGCTCCGCTCGTCATCGACGCGGGTGCACTCGACCTGATCGGCTCGGCGCGCGGACCCGTCGTCATCACACCGCACTACCGTGAGCTCGCCGTCGCGCTGGCCTCCGCTTCCGGTCCCGCCGCAGCCTCCGCCTCCGATGGAGATTCGGATGCGGTTACGGCCGACCAGATCGCCGCCGACCCGAGTGGATGGGCGGTGCGGGCGAGCGAGACGCTCGGTGTGACGGTTCTCCTCAAAGGGAACACGACCTACATCGCCTCGCCTGACGGCTCCCGGTTCACGGTCGATGACGGGCCAGCGTGGCTGGCCACGGCCGGCAGTGGAGACGTGCTCGGCGGAGTGCTCGGCGCGCTGCTCGCGACGCATGCCGACGAGATCGCCGAGCGGGGTGCATCCGCGCTCGCCGCACTGGCTGCGACGGCGGCGTTCATCCACGGACGCGCGGGCGAACTGGCCTCAGGCGGAGGACCGATCGCCGCTCTCGACGTCGCCGAAGCGGTGCCGGCGGTCATCCGGGAACTTCTCGCCGCGACCTGACGGCGGCGGGCACGCCCTATTTGTGCAGGGTGAGGAGGAACTCCACCGAACCGGTCTTCTCGACGGTGACGAATCCGAGGCTGGGCGCTTCGACCCCGAAGTCCGCGAAGGTGATCGGGATGCTGCCGCTCAGCTGTCCGCCGTCGCCGTCGAGTGCGACCTGGAGGTCCACCGTCACCCGCTTGGTGACCCCGTGGAGGGTCAGATCACCCGTCGCCTGGAGGGACTGGGCCTTGCCCGCCACGGGTGCGCCGCCCGCCGTCACCGGTGAGGTGAGCACGAACGTCGCCTCCGGGAATTTGTCCGTCTCCAGAGCGGTGGAGCGGAAGTAGTCGTCCCGGGCGGGTTCGTCCGTGGCGATGTTTCCCACATCGACGGCGACCTTGGCCGCGGTGAGGGTGAGACCGTCGACAGTGAGAGACCCGGTCATCTTCTTCGTGCGTCCGGTGACCGTCACATCGACTCCGTTCAGCACCTCCTTCACCCGGTAGCCGGCGAACGACGATGTGCCCACCGTCCACTGGCCGCTGAGGTCGGACGTGTCGAGTGTCGTCTTCGACTCCGGGTCGGCGGTGATCGCGACGGTGGGGACCGCCTCTGGCGGACCCGAGATGAGATCGCGGTACACGTAGGGCCCGGCGATCGCTGCGGCGACCCCGAGCACGAGGACGCCCGCCGCGATCCCGATCCAGACCTTCGACGACCTTCGCATTGGAGACATGTCACCGACCATAGGGAGCGCCGATGACGGCCCCCTGGGAGTTGCCGATGGCCTTTCTGGGAGGCGGGAACGCATCCCGTCGCCCGCTACGATGGGCGACTATGGGGACAGCACCGGCACCGGATCAGGCGCCGGCGACCCGCACGGCACGTCGTTTCTTCGCCAGCCCGTTCACGCTGTGGATCGCGTTCCTGCTCGTGCACATCCTGCTCGGCTACCTGAGCCTCCACTCCGTCGGCATGCCGTTGGGAGACGTGTTCCTCGTCTACAAGCCCTGGGCGGAACTCGCCGGACAGGGCACCTCCGTCGTCGGCATCCAGACCGACTGGGTCTATCCGATCGTGGCGATCGTGCCCATCATGCTGCCGCTCCTTCTCGGACCCGACAACTACACGGGCGGCTGGCTGACCCTCGTGCTGCTGATGGATGCGGCCGCCTTCGCCCTGCTCGTCGTGGGGCAGAGCAGCCGACGCATCACGGCCGCCTGGTGGTGGCTCGCGTTCCTGGTACTGCTCGGGCCCATCGCCGTCGGACGGTTGGATGCGATCTCGGTTGCACTCGCTGTGATCGGGCTGCTGTGGCTGACGATGCACGAGAGGGTCGCCGTCGTCGTTCTCACCCTCGCGACCTGGATCAAGGTGTGGCCGGCAGCGATCATCGCCGCCGCGATGATCGCACTCCGTTCCCGCTGGCACATCCTGTCGGTCGCAGCCGTGACCAGCCTCGTGATCGTCATCGTGGCACTGACGTTCGGCTCAGGGATGCACGTGTTCAGCTTCATCACGATGCAGACCGGTCGTGGGCTGCAGATCGAGGCGCCGATCAGCACCGTGTGGATGTGGCAGGCCGCGCTGGGCGCCCGGGATGCGGTCATCTACTACGACCGCGAGATCCTGACCTTCCAGGTCACGGGCGACGGGACGGCGACGGCCGGCGCGCTCATGACACCGCTGCTCCTCGCCGTCGTCGTGGTGGTGGCGCTGATCGGGATGCGCGCCGTTCACCGCCGGGTGCCCGTCACCCGCATCCTGCCCGAACTCTCCCTGGCGTTCGTCGCCGCGTTCATCGCATTCAACAAGGTCGGATCGCCGCAGTACGTCGCCTGGCTCGCAGCGCCCGTACTGATCGGGCTCATCTATCAGTCCCGCGGGTTCCGCACGCCGGCCGTGCTCGTCACGATCACGGCCGCGCTCACCCAGCTCATCTATCCATACTTCTACGACTACGTCCTGACGGCGCAGCCGGCCATCCTCGTCGTGCTCACCGTGCGCAACCTGCTCTTCTTCGTCATCCTGGGCTGGGCGGTCATCGCCCTCCTCCGGGTTCCGGACGGCGCGGAGACGTCGACCGACGAGCTTCCGCAGCGGGTCTGGCCCTTCCGCGCGCCGCAGGCTGAGCGTTCGCCCGAAGGAGTGGGCGCGGCGCGCTGACTCCTGGCTAGGCTGGGAGAGACGCCGTCGACGCGAGGAGGAACGATGCTGGTTGCATTCTCTGTGGCCCCGAGCGGGGGAGCGAGCGAAGACGCATCGGTGCACGACGCGGTCGCTGCCGCCGTGCGGGTGGTGCGCGAATCCGGGCTCCCGAACCACACCGACGCGATGTTCACAACCATCGAGGGCGAGTGGGACGAGGTCTTCGACGTCGTGCGACGCGCGACGGATGCGGTGGGAGCCTTCGGACCGCGGGTGTCACTGGTGCTGAAGGCCGACATCCGGCCCGGGTACAGCGGTGAGCTGACCGGCAAGGTCGACAGGCTCGAGGCCGCCCTGAGAGACTCCGCCGCGGACGGTTCCGTGTAGTGGACCCCTCGACCTGGGCTTGGCTCTTCGTCGTGGTGGTCGCCGTGTGGTGGCCTGTGCTGCTGGTGATCGGTCTGCTGATCGTCGGACCGTTGGTCGGTGCGGTGATCGTCGCCGCCGTCGGTGCTGTCACGCGCTCGATCCGCGGACGCGGAGACGACGAGATCGAGGATGAGCAGCCGGCCGAGGCCTTTCCGGAGCTGTTCGAGTCGCTCGCTGTCGAGCCGCGGGTCCCGGTCGCATCCGGTACCCAGCATCGAAACGATTCGATATAGGCTATCGGGGTGAACCCGAGACCTGACGGACGCACCGCCCTGAGCTGCGTCGGCCGCCTATCCTGGCCCTGCATTGCGCGCTGACCTTTCGCCCGCCCGCATCCGTCTGGCCCTGCTTGCCCTCGCCCTCGGCGGTTTCGGCATCGGAGCGACGGAGTTCGTCGCGATGGGCCTCCTGCCGAACATCGCCCACGACCTCCTGCCGTCGGTCTACGCCGTCTCGCCCACAGAAGCCAACGCGCAAGCGGGCTGGATCATCTCCGCGTACGCACTCGGCGTCGTGGTCGGCGCGCCGACGATCGCGGCCTTCGCCGCGCGACTGCCACGCAAGAAGCTGCTGCTCTGGCTGCTGGTCGCCTTCACGGTCGGCACCATCGCATCCGCTCTGGCTCCGACGTTCCAGCTCGTACTGCTGGCCCGATTCGTCAGCGCACTGCCGCACGGAGCATACTTCGGCATCGCATCCCTCGTCGCCGCTTCGCTCATGGGTCCAGGCAAACGCGGACAGGGTGTCGCCTTCGTGCTGTCGGGTCTCACGATCTCGAATGTGATCGGAGTCCCTGCGATCACCTGGCTCGGACAGACGCAGGGATGGCGCACCGCCTACCTCGTGGTGGCGGCGATCTTCGCGCTGACGTTCGTCGCGGTCGCCCTTCTCGTGCCCTGGCAGGCCGGGAACCCGAAGGCCACGATGGCGAGCGAGCTCAAGGCGTTCACGCGTCTGCAGGTCTGGTTGGCGCTCGGCATCGGCGCCGTCGGATTCGGCGGGTTCTTCGCCGTCTACACCTACGTCGCTCCGATGGTGACCACGGTCACGGGACTGCCCGAGTCCTCGGTGCCGCTCGTCCTCATCCTCATCGGAATCGGCATGACCGTCGGCAATCTCTTCGGCGGCTGGATGGCGGATCGCGACCTCAAGCGCGGCATGCTCGTCTTCTTCGCCATCTTCCTGGTCGGTCTGGCCGCGCTCTTCTTCACTGCGCAGTCGCTCACCGGTCTGCTGATCTCACTGTTCGTGATCGCCGCCGCGTCGACGGCGCTGTCGCCGACCATCCAGACCCGGCTCATGGATGTGGCGCACGACAGCCAGTCGATCGCCGCGGCTCTCAACCATTCGGCTCTCAACATCGCCAACGCGGCGGGCGCGTTTCTCGGCGGTCTGACGATCGCAGCAGGATTCGGCTACCTCTCGCCGATCGCCGTCGGCGCCGTGCTCTGCGTCGGGGGAATCGCGCTAGCGCTCATCTCGTTCGGAATCGATCGCTCGCGCATCCGTCGCGGTGTCGACACCGGCGTCGTGCACGCCCAGCGCCCCGACC
>Ga0256795_1000662_pt1 | contig 12985 bp, 14 predicted proteins | sample MC6MC0946MT_FD_186353 | JGI IMG/M metagenome (GOLD analysis project Ga0256795, IMG submission 186353) | Metatranscriptome of enriched soil aggregate microbial communities from Iowa State University, Ames, United States - MC6-MC0946-MT... | ecosystem: Environmental > Terrestrial > Soil >... | reverse complement strand
GTGCTCGACAGCTGGCGCACCAGATGTAGGCGCGAGCAGCGGCGCGGAGATCAGCCGAAGCGGCCGGAGACGTAGTCTTCGGTGGCCTGCACCGACGGGTTCGAGAAGATCAGGTTGGTGTCGTTGTACTCGATGAGCTTGCCCGGCTTGCCGGTGCCCGCGATGTTGAAGAACGCGGTGCGGTCCGACACTCGGGACGCCTGCTGCATGTTGTGCGTGACGATCACGATCGTGTAGTCGTTCTTGAGCTCCTCGATGAGGTCCTCGATCGCGAGAGTGGAGATCGGGTCGAGGGCCGAGCACGGCTCATCCATCAGAAGCACATCGGGGGAGACGGCGATCGCCCGGGCGATGCAGAGGCGCTGCTGCTGGCCTCCCGAGAGACCGGAGCCGGGGAGGGCAAGACGGTCCTTGACCTCGTTCCAGAGGTTCGCGCCCTTGAGCGACTCCTCGACCAGGTCGTCGGAGTCGTTCTTCGACATGCGGCGGTTGTTGAGCTTCACACCGGCGAGCACGTTGTCGCGGATGGACATCGTGGGGAACGGGTTCGGTCGCTGGAACACCATGCCCACCTGGCGGCGGACGAGCACCGGGTCGACGCCCGGACCGTACAGGTTGTTGCCGTCGATGCTCACATCGCCTTCGACGTAGGCGCCGGGGATGACCTCGTGCATACGGTTCAGCGTGCGGAGGAACGTGGACTTGCCGCATCCACTCGGCCCGATGAAGGCGGTGACGGTACGGGGCTCGATGGTGAGGGAGACGCCCTCCACAGCCTTGAAATTGCCGTAGTAGACGTTGAGGTCTGAGACTTCGATGCGCTTGGACAAGTGATTGTTCCTTGGGTTGTCAGAACGGAGCGGGGGTCAGCGGCCGTACTTGGGGGCGAAGACTTTGGCGATGATGCGGGCTACGAGGTTGAGCACCATCACGATGATGATGAGGGCGAGCGCGCCGGTCCAGGCCCGGTCGATCGAGTCCTGCGCGTGCAGACCGGCCGCCTGGGTGTACTGGGTGTAGACGAAGACCGGGAGGGTCATCATCCGGTCGGCGAAGAGGTCGTAGTTCATGCTCGTCGTGAAGCCGGCGACGATGAGCAGCGGAGCCGTTTCGCCGATGACGCGGGCGATCGAGAGCATGATTCCGGTGGTGAGCCCGGCGAGGGATGTGGGCAGCACGATCTTGAGAACGGTCAGCCATTTCGGAACGCCGAGGGCGTACGAGGCTTCGCGCAGCTCGTTCGGTACGAGTCGCAGGATCTCCTCGCTCGAGCGCACGACCACGGGGATCATCAGCACCGAGAGAGCGACCGATCCCATGAATCCGCTACGGATGCCCGGGCCGAAGAAGAGCGCGAACAGGGCGTAGGCGAACAGGCCGGCGACGATCGAGGGGATGCCGGTCATCACGTCGACGAAGAACGTGATGCCGCGGGCGAGCATCCCTCGGCCGTACTCCACGAGGTAGATCGACGTCAGCAGTCCGATCGGCACGGAGATGATCGCCGCCATCAGGGTGATGAGCAGGGTCCCCACGATCGCGTGCAGCGCGCCTCCGCCTGCACCGATCACGTTGCGCATCGACTCCGCGAAGAACTGGATGTCGAAGCGGGCGATACCGCTGACGATCACCGTCCACATGAGGGAGACGAGGGGGAGCAGGGCGATGATGAACGCCGTGGCGACCAGGGAGGTCACCAGGCGGTCCTTCGCCTTTCGCGACCCTTCGATGAGGAGCGAGGTGCAGAAGATCACGACATCGAAGAGCACCGTTCCGAAGAAGATCGCACCGACGATGTTGAAGTCTTTGGTGGCGCCGCTCGCTGCAAGGATGGCGAAGACCGCGCCGAAGACCACCCAGGAGCCGACGAGCATCATCCAGGCGGAACCGCGGGGGAGTTTGCCCGCCGTCAGGGAGTTGGCCATCGGCCGGTTCAGCGTCGCTGTGGTCATCAGTTTGCTCCGGAGAAGGCCTTGCGGCGGTTGACGATGTAGCGGGCGAGCATGTTGATGAGCAGGGTCACGACGAACAGGACGAGACCGGATGCGATCAGCGCGTTGGTCGAGATGCCCGTCGCCTCGGGGAACTGCAGTGCGATGTTGGCCGCGATCGTGTTCGGGCTCTGTGCTTGCAGAACCGCGAACTTGACGATGAGTGCCGGCGACAGCACCATGGCGATGGCCAGGGTCTCGCCGAGGGCCCGGCCGAGTCCCAACATGATCGCGGAGATGATGCCGGAGCGGGCGAACGGCAGAACGGCCATCCGGACCATCTCCCAGCGCGTTGCGCCGAGAGCGAGTGCGGCCTCCTCGTGGAGGCGGGGTGTCTGCAGGAAGACTTCACGGCAGATCGCGGTCATGATCGGGATGACCATCACGGCCAGCACGATGGCGGCGGTGAGGATGGTGCGGCCGGTGCCCGAGACGGGGGGTGCGAAGAACGGGATCCAGCCCAGGTTCTCACCCAGCCAAGCGTAGAACGGCTGCACGAATGTGGCGAGCGTCGCGATGCCCCAGAGTCCGAAGACCACCGACGGAACGGCTGCGAGCAGGTCGATGATGTAACCGAGCGTCTGTGCGACGCGACGAGGCGCATAGTGCGAGATGAAGAGCGCGATACCGATCGACAGCGGGGTGGCGATGATCAGTGCGATGAGGGCTGCCCAGATGGTGCCGAAGACGAGAGGCCAGACGTAGACCCAGAAGTTCGCGGCATTGTTCGGCAGCGTGCCGGGCTTGGCCGTGATGGCCGGCAGGCTCTGCACGACGAGGAAGAGGGCGACAGCGGCGAGTACGGCGAGGATGAGGGATCCTGCGACGACTGTGCTGGTCGAGAAGACGCGGTCACCGAGGCGGATCTTGGCCTTCGGTTTCAGGACACCTGCGGTTCCGGCGGTCATTCCTAGCTTTCTCTCATCGGGTGTGGGAGCGGTTGTGGTGCTGATGCGCCGTTCGGCTCGGGATGCTCGCGCATCCCGAGCCGAACGGCTTGCGTACTACTTGATGGTTGCTGCAGCCTTGCTGACCTTGGCGGCCAGGTCCTTCGACAGCGGGGCCGAGCCGGCCTGCTCGGCGGCTGCCTTCTGTGCGGCTTCGCTGACGATGTAGTCGACGTAGCCCTTCACGAGACCGGCCTTCGCGGAGTCCTTGTACTCCTGGCAGGCGATCACGTAGCTGACGAGAACCAGCGGCCAGGCACCCTTGGTGGTGTCCTTGCGGTTGATCTGGATGGCCAGGTCGTTGGCTCCACGGCCGTCGGCGATCGGGGAGGCGGCGACCACAGCGGCTGCACCGTCGGCGCTGATCTTCTCGAAGTTGTCGCCCACCTTGAGCTGTGCGATGCTGAGGCCGGCTGCACCGGACTCGTCGATGTAGGTGATCGAGTTCTTCGCGTTCTTGGTGGCGTCCGCAACACCGGAGGTTCCCTTGGCTGCGTCACCGACCTGGAACGGGAAGGTCTGTGCGGCCGGCTTGCCCCAGACGTCGGCGGCGTTCGCGGCGAGGTACTCGGTGAAGTTCTGGGTGGTGCCCGAGTCGTCCGAACGGTGCACGACAGTGATCGGGGCCGACGGCAGCGATGCGCCCGAGTTCAGCGCCTTGATCTTGGCGTCGTCCCAGGTGGTGATCGCGCCGGAGAAGATGCCCGCGATGGTCGCTGCGTCGAGCTTCAGGTCCTTCACGCCGTCGACGTTGTACGCGATGGCGATCGGGGAGATGTAGACGGGGAGGTCGATGCCCTTGGTGCCGGCGGCGCACGCGGCGAAGTCGCCCGCGAGCTCGGTGTCCTTGAGCGCTGCGTCGGAGCCGGCGAAGTCGGCTGCACCGGAGATGAAGCTGGTGCGGCCGGCGCCCGAACCCTGCGGGTCGTAGTTGATGGTGACCTTGGGGTTGGTCTCCTGGAAGCCTGCGATCCAGGTGGTCTGCGCGGTGCCCTGAGCCGACGAGCCGATTCCGTTCAGCGTGCCGGAGAGGTTCGACGGTGCGGCGGATGTGGTCGACGGGGTGCTGCCCTCGTTCGACGCACACGCCGTGAGAGAGATGGCGGCGGCGGCCAGGATGGCCAGGGGAGCGCCAAGACGCTTGAGTTTCACAGTTGTCCCTTCCGGGGATCAGTAACAACAGGACGGGGTCGGTGCGACCCGCGAGTGACGCTATTCCCGGTGTCTGACCAGAGTCCCCCGCAGCGGTAAACGGAAGGTTAACGAGGGATGTGCCTTTGGGGCGGAGCCAGGGAGACGGCTTCGACCTCGGTGAACGCTATACGACGGGCTCGTAGGTCTCGATCGCGATGATTCCGGAGGCGGGATTCGTCGCCGACAGGTGTACCACGGAGAACCCGCCGGTCTCGAGATCTGCTGCGTCGCTGAGGTAGGCGCCGGGCAGGGTTCCGGTGGCCAGGACGATCTCCCGCAGGATCTCGGGGAGCACCGGTCCGTGGCTGCAGAGCACGGCGTTCTTGCGTGATCGGACGCGCTTGCCGACGACCTCGCGCACGCGGCCGTGGCCCTCCTCGTAGGCGTCTTGACTGAGGCCCGGTTCGCGTTTCGGCTTGATGCCGGTCGCCGCTGCGAGGGGTGCCACGGTGGCGACGCACCGCACCGCATCGCTGGTCACGATGCGCTGAGGGTTCCACGCTTCGAGGGTCGGCACATCCCTCACCGCCTGTTTCACTCCTCGCTCGGTGAGTGGACGGGAGGCGTCGCTGCCTTTCCAGTGCCCTCTCGGTTCGGCCTTGCCGTGACGCAGTGCGATCAGGGCGAATGTCGCCGTTATCCCCTCTCCGACGAGCTTGGCGAACGCCTCCAGGATCTCGACGTCTCGTTCGTAGGTGAGGTATCCGCGTGCCTTCTTGATGGTGACCCATTCGATCGCCGCGATCTCGTTGTTCGGCACGAACGTCGAGTGCGCTATTGCGTGGTCGGTCGCCTCGGCGGACCAGTAGTGCACGATCTTGTCCCGTCCGCTGGAGAGCGGGTAGGTGGAGACTCCGAGCGGCACTCCGAGCCCCACGCGAAGACCGGTCTCCTCCTGGATCTCGCGCACGGCTGTCTGGGGAAGTGTCTCTCCGGGGTCGACCTTGCCTTTGGGGATGGTCACATCGCCGTACTTCGCGCGGTGGACGACCAGAACGACGACCTTCTCGTCCACGACGCGCCAGCACACGGCGCCCGCGGCGTAAACCGCCGAGTTCACCGCCTCGAACCCGTACGGGTGGAGCGCGGTCGGTGGCTGATCAGCTGCATGAGCTTGTTCTGCAGGTCGTCGAGCGGCTCGCCGTTGTCATCGAAGTGATGCCGGGTCCACTCTCCGGACTCGTCGAGCGTCCAGGCCGACGTGCGCTCGTCGAACGCACGGTTGAACAGGGCGTCGAGTTCGGCGAGGTGTGCGGGGTCGACGAGCCTCACGAGGGCTTCGACGCGACGGTCGAGGTTGCGGTGCATCATGTCGGCGCTGCCGATGAAGATCTGAGGGTCGCCGTCGTTCACGAACGAGAACACACGCGAGTGCTCCAGATACCGACCGAGGATCGAGCGCACCCGGATGTTCGACGACAGCCCCTCCTGTCCAGGACGCAGACCGCAGATGCCGCGGACCCAGAGGTCGACCGGAACGCCCGCTTCGCTGGCGCGATAGAGCGCGTCGATGATCGCTTCGTCGACGATCGAGTTGAGCTTGATGCGGATGCCCGATGGCTTGCCGGCCGCCGCGTTGGCGGTCTCGGTCTGAATGCGCTTCAGCAGCCCCTTGCGCAAGTGCAGCGGGGCGACGAGCAGCCGCTTGAACTTCTTCTCGATCGCATAGCCCGAGAGCTCGTTGAAGAGACGGGTCAGGTCTTTGCCGACCTGGTCGTCTGCCGTGAGCAGACCGAGGTCTTCATAGATCCGCGAGGTCTTCGGGTTGTAGTTGCCCGTACCGATGTGGCTGTAGTGCTTGAGGATGCCGTTCTCCTGGCGCACCACGAGCGCGAGCTTGCAGTGCGTCTTGAGCCCCACGAGTCCGTAGACGACGTGCACTCCGGCCTTCTCGAGCTTGCGTGCCCATGAGATGTTGTTCTGCTCGTCGAAGCGAGCCTTGATCTCAACCAGGGCCAGCACCTGTTTGCCCGACTCCGCAGCGTCGATGAGAGCCTCGACGATGGGGCTGTCGCCGGAGGTGCGGTAGAGGGTCTGCTTGATGGCGAGTACGTGCGGATCGGCGGCCGCCTGCTCGAGGAACGCCTGCACACTCGTCGCGAACGACTCGTAGGGGTGGTGCAGCAGGATGTCCTGGCGTGCGATCGCGGAGAAGATGTCGGGCTTGGCGTTGGGCTCGCTCGGCATGAGCTGTGCCGCCGTCGTCGGAACCTGCTTGGGATAGTGCAGATCGGGCCGGTCGATCTTGGCGAGGTCGAACAGGCCGCCGAGGTCGAGCGGGGACGGCAGCCGGTAGACCTCCTGCTCGGTGACGTCGAGCTCTCGCACCAGGAGGCCGAGGGTCACGTCGTCCATGTCGTCGGTGACCTCGAGACGGATGGGCGGACCGAACCGGCGACGGAGCAGCTCGCGTTCGAGCGCCTGGATCAGGTTCTCCGTCTCGTCTTCGTCGACCTCCACGTCTTCGTTGCGCGTGACGCGGAACACGTGGTGGTCGAGGATCTCCATGCCGGGGAAGAGGTCGCCCAGGTGGTTCGCTATCAGGTCTTCCAGGGCGATGAATCGCATCTGATCGACGGTCTCCCGCTGGTCGATGCGTACGAAGCGCGGCAGCATCTGGGGGACCTTGAGCCGGGCGAACTGCTCTTTGCCCGTGCGGGAGTTGCGCACCCGCACCGAGAGATTGAGCGACAGGCCGGAGATGTAGGGGAAGGGGTGGGCCGGATCGACCGCGAGGGGCATGAGAACGGGAAAGATCTGCTGCGAGAAGATCTCGCGCATCTGCGCCCTGTCCGCCTCGTCGAGCTCCTCCCAGCGGGAGACCGTTATGCCCGCCTCCTCCAATGCGGGCAACACGTGATCGCGGTAGGCCGCGGCATGGCGGGCCTGGAGCTCGTGCGCCTTGTCTGACACGTCGGCCAGCACATCCTGGGGAGCTCGGCCGACGTTGGTGGGTACGGCGAGACCGGTGAGGATGCGACGTTTGAGTCCTGCGACGCGCACCATGAAGAACTCGTCGAGGTTGGTGGCGAAGATGGCGAGGAAGTTGGCCCGCTCCAGCGTGGGGAGGGTCGGGTCTTCGGCGAGTTCGAGCACACGCTGGTTGAAGGCGAGCCAGCTGAGCTCGCGGTCGAGGTAGCGGTCTTCGGGCAGCGTGGGGTCTGGTTCGTACACGAACGGCGCGAAGTCGTCGTCGAAGTCGCTGCCGAAACTGCCGCTCAGCCCGTTGTCCAGAAGGATGTTGTCGCCGTCCATCCCAACATCATGTCACCCGTGGAGGTGGCCGTGAACCGCCGCACGTTAACTGTGGATAAACGCCGCGAGGGGCTCAGTTGTCGAGGAGGGTCTGCTCGCCGGGATCGATGGCCCGGCGGTACTGCACGTCGATCGTGTGCTCCTCGAATCCGGCCTCACGATAGAGGTGCACGGCGGCTTCGTTGTCGGCCTCCACATAGAGGCCGACGGACGAGCATCCGCGTTCGGACAGCCGGCGCAGTCCGGCCTGCAGCAGAAGACGACCGAGTCCGTGTCCCGCGAGCGACGCATCCACGCCCAGAACATAGATCTCGCCCTCGTCCGCACCGGGCTCGACCTTCACCCAGTCGTAGCCGACGAGCCGTCCGGAGGCGTCCCGGAGAAGGAGCACATCGTCGGCGTCGTACCACGGCTCCGCCTGTCGCGCGCGCAGGTCGTCGACCGTCAGCCTGCCCTGTTCGGGATGCGTGTCGAAGATCCGCGCATTGAGCTCGACCCACTCCTGCTCGTCGCCGGGACGCATCCCGGAGATCGAGTAGCCGGCGGGAAGGCTCGTCGCGTCTCCGGCGTCGGATTCCTGCGACTGCGGGGCGGGCAGCGTTGCGACGAGGTGGAGCAGCACTCTCGCCGGAGCGAATCCGTGCCGTTCCGCGAGCTTTCTGGCGGCGGGGTGATCACCGTGCGACCAGGCCGTCAGCGTTCCGCGTGCCGTCGCCAGCAGGCCGCGCACGGCCGACTCCCCGAAGCCCTTGCCGCGGAAGAGTGGATCGATCACGAAGTCCAGCTCGCCGCGCCCCAGGATGGCCGCTCCGACCGGTCGATCGAGCGGAGCCCCCGTCGTTCCCTGCCAAAGCCTGACCACGATGGGGGAGCGGCGACCCGACTCGACGTCGAGCCGTGCCTGCTCGTTGAACGGGTCGTATCCGTCGACGTCGATCGCGGCGGCCGCGACGTCGAAGAAGGCAGCGCGTTCGACGGGATCGTCGAAGTCAGGGACGGAGAGGCGAAGGGAGTCGCTCATTGTCTTCTTCGTACACGTTGAAGCGGTACCCCACGTTGCGCACGGTGCCGATGAGCGACTCGAGGTCGCCGAGCTTCGCCCGGAGGCGCCGAACGTGCACGTCGACCGTTCGCGTCCCGCCGAAGTAGTCGTAACCCCAGACTTCGCTGAGCAGCTGTTCACGGGTGAAGACACGCGACGGATGCGTGGCGAAGAAGCGCAGGAGCTCGAACTCCTTGAACGTGAGGTCGAGCTGGCGGCCATGGGCCTTCGCCGAATAGCTCGCCTCGTCGATGGTGACGCCGGAAGCCTGGATCTTGGTCTGCGAGTGCTCCTGCGCCTGCCGACCGATCGCGAGCCGCACGCGGGCGTCGATCTCCGCGGGTCCCGCAGTCTCGAGCACGACATCGTTGACACCCCAGTCGGCGCTCACAGCGGTGAGGCCGCCCTCGGTGAGCACCAGAAGAAGGGGAACTGTGACGCCCGTGGTGGTGAGGATCTTGCACAGAGACTTGGCGCTCGCGAGATCGCGTCGCGCGTCGACGAAGATCAGATCGCAGCTCGGCGCGTTGATGAGCGAAGCCGGCTCGGCGGGGATCTGGCGGGTTCGATGGCTGAGCAGCGCGAGGGAGGGCAGCACCTCCGCGTCTGGCGCAGAGGTGAGGATCAACAACTGCGCCACTCAAGCCTCCTGAACGTGCTGTGCCGCAATGCTACCCGAATTACCAGGTCGCCCATTCCTCGCGCACACCGGGCAGAATGGGGGAGTGAGCGACATCGATCCTGCATCCCCGGCCGTGCACGGCCTGAGCCGAGTGTGGCGCAACGTCAGCGTCTCCGCGATCTGGGCGCTCGCTCTCGTGCTGGCCATCGTGATCGGAACGGTCTCGCCGACCGATCAGTATGCCTCCTGGTTGTCGCTCGCACTGGGTGCGAGCGTGGTCGGCGGCCTGGTCGCCCAGCTGGCGACGCAGGAGAAAGACGGCTTCGTGAACCGTCTCGCCGTCAGCGTCTCCGGTGCGTTCGTGATCCTGGGCGTTGCCGGCGCCGTGCTCGCCGTCGTCGCAGCAGCGCACTGAGAGCGAAGTAGTTAGACTCGTCTCATGCTGGTCGCCCTCGAACTCTTCTTCGTCGGACTCCTCGGTCTGGCCACGCTGGCCATCGCAGGCGTCTCCGTCCTCGTCGTGTACAACCTCTTCCGAGGACAGCGCTAGGAGCTGCGCCGCGATGATCGAGATCCCCACCGACCTGCCGGCCGAGCTGGTTCCCCTCTCCTGGCTGATCGGAGTCTGGGAGGGCTCCGGCGTGCTCGATTACGTCATCGGTGAGGAGCACACCGAGCTCGAGTTCGGGCAGCGCATCAGCTTCAGTCATGACAACCTCCCGTACCTGAGCTACACCTCGTTCTCGTGGAAGCTCGACGACGACCACACGCCGCTGGCCACCGAGACCGGATACTGGCGGCTCAGCCGCAAGCTGATCGAGGGCGACTCCGGCCCGGCGATGCTTCCGGGAACAGGCGCGCAGCCGTTCACGACCGCACAGTCGGTCGAGGCCCTGCGCAATTCGCACGGCGGCTTCGACCTCGACGTGTCGATCATCCATCCCGACGGCGTCAGCGAGATCTACGTCGGTCAGGTGGCCGGTCCGCGCATCGATCTGGCGACGGATGCCGTACTGCGCACCGCAGGCGCCAAGGAGTACACCGCCGCGACCCGCCTGTATGGTCTCGTCGAGAATCACCTCCTCTGGGCCTGGGACATCGCGGCGCTCGGCCAAGAACTGCGCACGCACGCGTCCGGCCGTCTCGCGAAGGTCGACTGATGATCGCCGTGGCATCGCCGTTCCTGTCGCTCCCGGGTGCCGTCGATGTGGCGAGCCTGGCGGCGGGTCACGACGCCGGCATCCCTGCGCACTACGGCAACCCTCTCGGTGAGCAGCGCGCGCTCGCCGAAGGCCGCGCCATCGTCGACCTGTCCGACCGAGCGGTTCTCAGCATCACCGGCCCGGACAGGCTGAGCTGGTTGAACTCGATCACGAGTCAGTCGCTGACGGGGCTGCGGCCGGGCGAATCGTCGGAGACCCTGCTGCTCGACGTCAACGGGAGGCTGGAATACGCGGTCCGGCTCATCGAGGACGGCGAGACGGTCTGGCTCCTCGTCGAGCACGACGAAGCGGCCGGACTCCTGGCCTGGCTCGACAAGATGCGCTTCATGCTGCGTGTCGAACTCGCGGATCGTACCGACGATCTCGCCACCATCGGCACGCTCGGCGATCCGGCGCTGCCCATAGCGGCGCCGAACGGCGTCCCGCTCATCTGGCACGACCCGTGGCACGCTGTGACGCCGGGAGGTCACCAGTACGCGCAGGGCGAGCATCCCGGAGCCGATTGGTCGTGGAGTGAGCGCCTCGTCCCGCGGGATGCACTGCCCTCGATCGTGACCCGCGTCGCCGCCGGCGAGTTCCCGACAGCCGGGCTACTCGCCGCGGAGGCGCTTCGCATCGCCGCCTGGCGGCCCCGCTTCGCGACCGAGGTCGACGAGAAGACAATCCCGCACGAGCTCGACTGGCTGCGAACGGCGGTGCACCTGACGAAGGGCTGCTATCGCGGACAGGAGACCGTGGCGAAGGTTCACAATCTCGGGCATCCGCCACGACGTCTCGTCATGCTGCACCTCGACGGCTCGGAGGGTGCGCATCCGGTTCGCGGGAGCGTCGTCTCGCTCGACGGCAAGGAGATCGGCGTGGTCACGTCGAGTGCCCTGCACTACGAGCTCGGTCCGATCGCGCTCGCCGTCGTGAAGCGCTCGGCCGATCCCGCTGCGACGCTCAGCGTCGACGCCGACGGCATCGAGGTGACCGCCGCGCAAGAGATCGTGGTGCCGCCCGAAGCCGGTGCAGAAGCCCACGTTCCGCGCATCCCGCGTCTCGGAGCGGTCACTCGGCAACCGCGCGCCTGATCGCCCGCATCACCACACGAAGCCCCGCGGCTCGACGGCGGCCCAATCGACCGTGAGCTCACCGAGCCGCCACCGCGCCTTGCTCGCGCGGATCGGCCAGCCCGCGTCGCGCATCCCTCGAGCCGTCGCGATCCAGCGCTGACTCGGTCCGTATGCGGCGAGCGGCGAGTGGATGCGCCACAAGCGGTCGAGCTCCACCATCAGGTCGTGCACGCGCTCACCCGGAACGTTGCGGTGGATCAGGATCTTGGGCAATCGCTCGGCAACGATCGACGGCGACTCGAGGTCGGCGAGGCGCAGCGACACGGTGAGATGCTGCGGCCCTGCTGAGGTCACGTCGACCCAGCTGGAGATGCGGCCGATCTCGTCGCATGTGCCGTCGACCAGCACACCGCCTGGCTGCAACCGCGTGACCAACCGCCGCCATGCGGGGACGACGTCGGACTCGTCGTACTGCCTGAGCACATTGAACGCGCGGATCACAGCGGCTCGCCGTCCGTCCGGCAGCGGCACCTCGAACCCGCCCAGCGCGAAGTCGATGCGGGCGTCGGCGGCGAAGCCGGTCGCACCCGTTCGAACGGCCGCCAACTGGTCGAGCGCCGTGCGCACCCGACCCGGCTCGATCTCGAGTCCGAGCACCTCGACATCCGGCCGTGCCTTCGACAGACGCTGATGCAGTTCGAGAGCTGTGACGCCGCTGGCCCCGTAGCCGAGGTCGACGACGAGCGGATCCGGGGAGCGCCGAAGCACAGCAAGGCCGGCCATCCAGCGATCGACGCGACGCAGGCGGTTCGTGTTGGTGGTGCCGCGGGTGACGGTCCCGATCACTCCGCCCGATGCCATGACACAAGTCTCCCACCGGTAGATTAGGAGCCATGTCCGCGCCTTACACTCTGATCCTCCTCCGCCACGGCAACAGTGAGTGGAACCAGAAGAACCTGTTCACCGGCTGGGTCGACGTCCGGCTCAGCGAGCAGGGTGTCACCGAAGCGAAGAGGGCCGGCGAGCTCCTCGCCGAGTCGGGACTCCTCCCCGACATCCTTCACACGTCCGTGCTCACGCGCGCGATCCAGACGGCCAACCTCGCTCTCGAGGTGGCGGACCGGCTCTGGATCGACGTGAAGCGCTCCTGGCGTCTCAACGAGCGTCACTACGGCGCGCTGCAGGGCCTCGACAAGGCCGAGACGCTCGAGAAGTACGGTCCCGAGCAGTTTCAGCTGTGGCGTCGTTCGTTCGACGTCCCGCCGCCGCCCCTCGATGACGACAGCGAATTCTCGCAGGCGCACGACCCGCGGTACGCCGGTCTGGGCGACGACCTTCCGCGCACGGAGTGCCTCAAAGACGTGATCGAACGGATGCTCCCCTACTGGGAATCCGACATCACCACCGATCTGGCTGCGGGCAAGACCGTGCTGGTCACCGCACACGGCAACTCGCTGCGAGCACTGGTCAAGCACCTCGACGACATCTCCGACGACGACATCGCCGAGCTGAACATCCCCACGGGCATCCCGCTCGTCTACCGGCTCGGTGAGGATTTCCGTCCGATCGAGCCCGCCGTCTACCTCGACCCCGAAGCCGCGGCCGCCGGGGCCGCCGCGGTAGCCGCCCAGGGCAAGAAGTAGCCCCCGAGCACAG
>Ga0256795_1000655_pt1 | contig 13117 bp, 12 predicted proteins | sample MC6MC0946MT_FD_186353 | JGI IMG/M metagenome (GOLD analysis project Ga0256795, IMG submission 186353) | Metatranscriptome of enriched soil aggregate microbial communities from Iowa State University, Ames, United States - MC6-MC0946-MT... | ecosystem: Environmental > Terrestrial > Soil >... | reverse complement strand
TTTGTTTTTGTTTTTGTTTTTGTTTTTGTTTTTGTTTTTGGTTAGTTAATGTAATAGTATTTTTATCTGTAATTAGTAATCCATCTTTCAAACAGTTTGCTTTTAATTCTTTATCCTTGTTGAATAGTAATGAGTAGTCAGAGAAATCATCAGCTTTTAAACCAACATTAAACGCCGGATGCGCACCCAATGAAAAATACATGGTTTCAACATCAGATAAATTTTCAACCTTATATTTAACCTGTAAACTATTATTCTCTAACGTATAGATAATTTGCAATTTAAACAGAAAAGGATATACCTGTACTATTTCTTTAGATGATTCTAACGAGAAAATCAATTGAGACTCGGAAACATTGTCTAAGTTAAAATTATAATCTCTTGCAAAACCGTAGCGAGGCATTTTATATTGTTTTTGATTATAAATATAAATATCGTTTTTTAATGTACCTAAAATAGGAAACAACACCGGGCTTGACTTACCCCAAAATTCTGGATTTGCCTGCCATAGTATTTCTTCTTGATTAGATTTATTAAAGACAGATTTTAATTCTGCACCTTTAGAATCAACAGTGATTATTATATTTTCGTTTTGTAAATGGTAAGTCATGGTATTGATTGTTTAGGCTGAATATTATACTGGTTACAGGGTTATAATATTATTAGTAGTAAATAATTTGGGTTTTATTCAACTTTGTAAGGATACAAAGTTGCAAAAATCCTTTTATGGCGGTCAAGCTTTTAACGGTCAAAATCGTGCTTGTTGCCGAGCCCATCGGAACGATCGCTTCGCGACCCGATGTACTTGACGGCAACTTTACTGTTTTGACACTCGCCAAAAGCTTAATACCGCTGTGTTTATAGTCTATTTTAGTTTTAAAATTTGAGAGCAAGTTTTCATAATAGATAAATTCGTGTACAACGTGTAATAGAAGATGATTTTTTTTAACGGTAGATGTACAAATGTTTTAAATATTTTTTTTACCTGTATAACTCATGACAAGTACGGTGATAGCAAGTTGATCTTTTGTCTATTCATCCTCAATTGCTTGTAATAGATTAAAAAAAAACCTCCAAATTAATCTGGAGGTTTGCATTTATTTTGAGAATACTTCTTTAATTTTTGAAGCGATACGTTCACACTCTTCGTTGGTTAAATTGGAGCCTGAAGGCAGACATAAACCGTCATCAAATAATTTTTCTGCTATATCAGTACCGTAATAAGGTGCATCAGCAAAAACAGGTTGCATGTGCATTGGTTTCCATAACGGACGTGATTCAATATTATCTTCCAATAAAGCCAATCGTAAATGTTCACGTGTTTTACCTGTTATATTTTCGTCAACAATAATAGCAGATAGCCAATGGTTCGAATAAAAATCTTGACTTGGTTCCGCAAAAACTTCCACTCCAGCAATATCTTTAAAAAGCTCCATGTAAAAATTGTGCATTTTTCTACGCGCTTCAATCCTACTATCCAATACTTCCATCTGTCCGCGACCAATTCCTGCTACAATATTACTCATACGGTAATTGTAACCGATGTGAGAATGTTGGTAATGTGGTGCATTATCGCGAGCTTGTGTTGAAAGAAAAACGATTTTGTCTTTGTCTTCCTGCGTATGGCAAACCAAAGCCCCACCACCAGATGTAGTAATGATTTTGTTTCCATTAAAAGACAACACACCAAAACGACCAAACGTTCCGCAAGCTTTACCTTTGTATGTTGAACCCAAAGCTTCGGCTGCATCTTCAACTACAGGAATATCATATTTAGCTGCAACAGCCGTTATCTCGTCCATTTTAGCAGGCATTCCATATAAATGAACTACAATGATTGCCTTCGGTTTTTTACCTTTTGAAATTCGATCTTCTATCGCTTCTTTTAATGCAACCGGACACATATTCCAAGTATCATTTTCAGAATCAACAAATACCGGAGTTGCCCCACAATAAGCGATCGGATTGGCTGATGCTGAGAAGGTCATAGACTGACAAATAACTTCGTCACCATGCACTAATCCACATTCAATTAATGCCAAATGCAATGCTGCCGTACCCGCAGAAAGAGCTGCTACTTTAACAGGTGTATTTAAAAAAATCTCTAAATCTTTCTCAAAACCATCTACGTTAGGACCTAAAGGAGCTACCCAGTTGGCTTCAAAAGCTTCGTTTACATATTTTTGTTCGTTCCCGCCCATGTGCGGTGAGGAAAGCCATATTTTTGTGTTCATTGCGTTTATTTTATTGTAAAAGTATTATAATCTGTTCATATTAAACGTTGATTTTTATTTTAATTTACTTTTAGTAAACGATCACATTTAGAAAACATAACACCTTCCTTATAATTTGAATGCTGCGAAATATCTGAATTTCCTTTCAGCCACTCAATATAAATAGCTGCTGTATTGTTTCCCGCTTCATGAGAAAATGGATATCCTCCTCCAAAACGCGGATTTAATTCTAATACATATAATTCTCCTTCGTATTCAAACACATCACAATCTAGATTTCCAATATGTTTTAAATGCTCTCCAATAACTTTTCCAATTTTTTCAAATCGCTCATCAATAACAGAAATTGCCTTATCGGTTTCACCTGATCGCATTTGTAATTTTTGACGTACAAAAGTACCGATATAATTTCCTTCTAAATCATTCAACACATCCATTCCATACTCTTTCCCTGGTATTTTTTCTTGAATTAAAATCGCATGATCTATATCTGCTTTACTTGCTTCAGCTAAAATAGTTCGCTTTAGACGAATTGTTTGCAACTTATAGGCTAATTCTAATTCTTCTAAATCCTCAGGAAAGTCAATTCCGATAGAAGCACTCCCCCAACGTGGTTTTACTACTAAAGGGAACTTTAATTCTCCAGCTTCAATCGCTTGTTTTGCTTCTTTAAAATCAATAAATGTTTTAGGTGAACGAAGACAATTATCTTCTAAAAACTTCACCGTTTCCCACTTATCAAATGCGATTTTAATTGCTTCTTCATCCGAAACAATTACTTTTGCTCCTAATGCTTCTATTTCACTTTTAGCCTCACTTAAAATTGGTAATTCTAAATCATTTAGTGAAATAACAGCATGAATCTGATTTTCTTTGATAAGGTTAATCAAAGATGGGATATAATCAGTACTATAAATAGCAGGTAATTGCAGCGCAACATCCGCATCTACTAATGCTGGTGCGGTTAATTGCATATCAGTTGCAAAAACTTTACCTTCTCCGTTTAAAGCTTCTTTAAAATAGTTTATCAAATAATTGCGACGCCCTGCGCATGTAAATAATATATTCATTATTTTTTCTTTATATTTTCAAACCATTCATTTTTCAGCACACTATAAACATGTAAATCTTGTAATTTTCCTACACAGAAATAATGCTCTCTTAAGACACCTTCTGGATTAAAACCATTTCTTTCATATACATGTCTTGCTCTATCATTTATATTGATTGTATAAAGATAAACTTTATTCAGCCCCAACTCTTCAAAAGCATATTCCAAAACCATAGGTATATTTTCGTCAGGTAGTCTTTGTCCGTGAAAGTCTTTCTCTCCTATAGTCATGTAAAATTGAGCTTTTCTATGTTTTAGGTTAATATCTAAAAGCCCTGTCATACCAATTAACTTGCCAGTTTCTTTATGGATAATACTAAAATTTACTTTGCTTTCATCCATTAATTGGTTTTGAAACCACTTTTCAGTTTTGGATATTGATAATGGCCAATCAAACATCAAAGTCTCTCTAACTTCGACATCGTTTACCCATTTCACTCTGCTTGGTAAATCATCTTTTTCTAATAGTCTTAAATATATTCTTTCTGAATTTAACATAGTTTAATATTTTTTATTTATATCTACAATATTAATTAATGGTAAGCCCTGGCATAAATTATTAATATTGGTAACTGCATCATCTAAATGAGGTAACGCCCCTTTAATCATTCCTGCTCTATGAGGGGACAAAATTACATTATTTAACTTCTCAAATCCAAAAGAAGAAGGTTTCTCACCATCTTTGATAATCCCAGTCCAAGTATCAATAGCCGCTCCTTTAATTGTCTTTTTTGATAATAATTCAAATAAATCTTTTTCATTTATAATTTCTCCTCTTGCTGTATTTACTAAATAACCATCTTTAAGATACTTTAATTTAGAGGAGTCTAATAATTGATTCGTTTCTGAAGTTAAAGGCAGACAAACAAACAAAATATTAATATGCTGTAAGAAATCATCTATATTTTCAAGTAGAAAAGATTCACTAACCCGTGTCTCTTTTGAAAAATCTTTCGGACTTTTTGAACAAACATAAAAATTACATTCAAATCCTAAAAGAAGCTTATGGATTTTAGCTGCAATACTTCCGTAACCTAATAACCCAATATTCAAGTCTTTAACAGAAATCGAAAAAGGAGAAACTTCATTGGAAGCATCGGCTTTTGGTCGGTTCCAAATTCCTTTTTTTAATTCATTATGATGGTAAGGTATTTTTTTCAACAAGGATAAAGCCAATGCGACACTGTGTTCAGCCACAGCCAAGCTATTGGAATGAGAATTACATAAAACAAAATCGTAACCTTTTAAATTGGATAATTCTAATTTATCAACGCCTGTCCATGGGATTTGTATTAATTCCAGATTTTTCGCATTCTCTAAAAGATTTGGTAAAAGGTTGGGACCTAAAAAAACTTCCACATCTTTTGACAAAGAAAGTAAAGTTTCCAATTCATAATTTTCAGGGGTAATCAATTCCACTTCCGGTAACAATCCTGATTTTATATAGTTAATATCTTTCTCAAAAAAAGGTTTGGTTAATAATACTTTTTTCTTCATTTTAATTTCTTTTTAAAAAACTAATTAATTTATCTAAACCTTCTTGTAGTTGTTCATCATTAATTCCAAAAGATAGTCTCACATAATTATCCCAGCTTTCTCCAAACGCTATTCCAGGAGTTAAAGCAACTCCTTCCTCATCAATTAGTTTTGCACAAAAATCGTTAGAATTCAGATTAGTTTGACTGATATTCAGAAAATAGAAAAAACCTCCTTCGGGTTTGATAAGCCCATTCTTTAAGTAAGGTTTCAATTCCTTGTATATCAAATCAGTTCTTTCTTGTAATTTAATCTTATAATCATCTAAAAAATCATATCCATTTTCATAAATTGAAATACAAGCTTCTTGAATAATTGACGAAGTATTTGTATTAATATGTTGTTGGATTTTCACAATATCTCCCATTAGATTGGAAGGAGCACATAAATATCCTATCCTCCAACCCGGAACCGAGTGTGACTTACTAAAACTATTTACATAAAAAATTTTATCGCTTAATGTTTCTTCCTGTGCCAATGAATAATAATCCGAATTGTCATAAATCAGTAGTTCATAAACATCATCCAATATAATATAAATATCTCTGTCTTTTATATGTTTCAAAATAAATTGGAACTCTTCTTTAGTGAAAATTTTTCCTGTAGGGTTATTTGGGTTATTAAGTATTAAAACTTTTGTTCTTTCTGAAAGTCCTTTTAAAAAATGTTCTTTATTTAAACTAAAATCTTCATTAAGATCTATATCAACATAGTTTGCTTGATTAGTAGAAAGCAAAACCTGAGGAATATAACTAACGTAGTTTGGCGAAAAAAACATCACTTCATCACTGTCCTGGACAAGGGACAATAATATCAATTGCAATGCTTGTTTTGCTCCAGCAGTAATCATTATTTGATTAGCTCCATAATGAATCTCATTTCTACCTTTCAAATCATTAGCAATGGCTTCCCTTAATTGAGCATTTCCTAATGAATTCAGGTACTTAGAAGAACTGGGTTTCCCAAGAGCCTTTATCATCCCTTTTTTCAAGAAATCAGGTACATCAATATCGGGTTCACCAATCCCCATTGAGATGATTTTCTGACCTTCTGCAATTCTTTTCCTTGCTGCTTCTGCAAAAACAAGAGTTGGTGACTGACTAATTTTGCTGTTGATTTTCATTATTCAATTTATGATTATTTTTTTGAAACTCTTCTGTAGGAAAAACATCCTTATTTCCTAAAACATTTAAAATAGTTTTGAAAATTATCTTTATATCTTTAAATATATTATAATTTTCTATGTATTGAATATCATATACAAATCTTTCTTGCCATGTAAGATTTGTCCTCCCAGAAATTTGAGCAAGGCCAGTAATACCTGGTTTCATTGAAAATCTTTTTTTGAATTCTTCCGGGTAATTATCAATCGGATAAGGGAAATAAGTCACAGGTGGTCTGGGACCTATAAAGCTCATATCTCCTTTCAATACATTAAAAATCTGAGCTAATTCATCTAGACTATACCTCCTAAGAAATTTGCCAGTCTTAGTTATTCGACTATCGTTTTCGTTTGTAAAAACACCTGTACCTATTTTTTCTGCGTTGGTTATCATAGTTCTAAATTTGATAATTTTAAATACTTTAAAATTCTTTCCGATTCTTTCTTGAAGGAAAAATGGACTCCCATTATCTTCAATCATAATCCATATAGAAATTATAATCAGTATGGGAAAAATAAGCAAAATCAAAAAAAGGGCACCTATGAAATCTACAATTCTTTTTACTATTAAATGCATATCGGGTAAATATTGTAATTAATTTAATCTTCTCACATAATGTTTTAATACTAAATAAATACAGGTAATTAGTTAACACTTTCAATTACTTGTAAAAACTGTTTACATAATATTGATTTATCATAAACCGTTTCTGCCAAATTTCGTGAATTTTGTCCCATTTCTATAATAACTTCTGGGTGTTCTTTTAAAAATAGTATTTTATTTACTAATTCTTGTGGTTTATTAGGATTTACATAATATCCACAATTGTTTTCTTCGACCATTACTTTTGTCCAACCTGCGGAATTCACTATAATTGGCTTACCAGCTGAGAGTGAATCAAATAATTTATTTGGCGAATTGGTATATAAAATAGGTAAATCTTTAAAACTTACCATCGATACATCGGATAGGTTTACTATCTCTGATGTATCTTTCATAGGGAATCTTCCTAAAAACTTCACGTTTGTTAATTGATGTTTTTCACATTCTTTGACAAGATTCTTTTCAGTTGAACCTCCGCCTACAAATAAAAATTCTACCGAATCGTCACCTTTTAGTAATTTAGCTGATTCAATAATAGTTTCTGCTCCATTGGCTACTCCTAACGACCCAAAGTGTACTATCTTAAAACTATTAGGGTTCAACCCTAACTTTTGTTCTAATTCACTATTTTTTTTCCGTGACCAAAACTCATCCATTTTTGCCATGTTGGGTATCATTGATGTTTTCGCATGGGAAATATATTTTACAATCCCATCCTGCATACCTGGAGAAAGCGCAATAACGTGTTCAGCATTTTTATAAATCGTTCTTTCAAACCAACGCGTTAGTTTTATAATTAACGGGCTTTTAAAAGCTCCCATTTGAATAGGTACTTCGGGCCATAAATCACGAACCTCAAAAATATATGGAACCTTTTTAATCCACTTCATATACAAAGCCGTGATACCTACTGTTAAAGGTGTAGAAGTGGCTATAACCAAGTCTATTTTTTTTTGCTTTTTAGCCTCATTAATGCTTTTCCACACAAAGCCTAAAAATGATTTTAGTCTTGTTGAGATTGACATATCCTGACTATAACTTTCTTGCAAATAGATTACTTTAATACCGTCAATAATAGCCTCTCTCTTTTTTTGGGATCCTATTGGATCTGCAGTAATCATTGTAACCTGATGTCCATTTTTTATTAATTCTTGTGCAATCCAATAAGAACGTGTTCCACCTGGTTCTTTTGGAGTTTTAAAGTATTGATGTATGTAAAGTATCTTCATTATTATGTGTTATATAAATTCTGATAAGTTAATGCAATATCTTTCCAATTGTGATTTTCTATGAGTTTTTTCGTAGGAATAGTATATGAATCATAATTTTCAATTAGCATTAAGAGTTTTTGTTTAATTTCCTCTATCTCACTTGATACTACTTTTTCTCCTATTTTCTCGTTATAAAAGCCATCTATACCTTCATTTAATGTATATAAAATGGGAAGCCCTTGTAACATTGCTTCTACATACACTAACCCAAAAGTTTCGTGTTTGGACGGCATTGCGAAAATATCAGCATTTTCAAAATGTTCTTTTAATTTTGACAAATCAAGTATTTTCCCGTGGTAAGTCATTGTATTTTTATTTAGCTCCAACTGTCCTAGAACTTTTTGATGAGTTTTTCCACCTCCACCAATTAAATGTAAATGAATAACAAGATTATCCTTATTTATCTCATTAATCGCTAACTGAAGCGGTAAGACATTTTTACCATTGGTAAATTTACCAATAAATAAAAGATTGAAAATTCCTTTATCTGCTTTTATTTTTTTTTCAACAGCATTATTTATCCAGTAAGCATCTACTCCGTTTGGTATTATGTGCAGTTTAGATAGTAAATTGTTTTTTATTTTATAAAGTGAAGGTAACTCTATAACTCTCTTTTTATAGGAAGCTGCTATTAAAATAACATCTTTTGCTTCTTCAAGAATTTTACGTCCAAAAGTTCTCTCATGAATCAAATATTTCTGAAAAACATTTAAATCAGAATTTCGAACAGTGACAATATAAGGAATATTATATTTTTTAGATAATAAATAAGCTACTCCTCCATCACTATACCAAGTATGAGCGTGAATCATTTTGACTTTAGAAAAATCAACTTTAGCTTCAATATCTTTTAGTATTTTTTTTATTTTCTTTTTGAAAAAAATGCGGTCAATTGTTTTATTTAAAATATGGGAATAGATAATCTCAGAATCTTTGACATTAAGCTCTATTTTGTTTTTACCGACTCTACTTTCTTCTTTAATCGGATTGTAGACGATTTGAAATGAACCTAATTTATCTAACTCTCCTACTAAGTTTTTATAAACGGTAGAACCTGAATAATCATTTGTAATATGAAGTATCATTAATTGTGCAAATTAGCTAAATACTGTAAACATAAAGAAGATTTATTAATTTTCTCTTTATTCTCCTTATAGTACAATTCATAAATATTTTTAATGGATTTATTATAGGGTACTAATTTCATCCAACCGTCTGATTGTTTCCAACCTGTTGTTTTTGTTTCCCCATTAGCTGATTGCGTACCGTCTACGTTATCTGAAAAAGATTTTGTTTGACTATTCCAAATTATATATTTTACGGTATTTCCTAATGTGCTTAAATCTTCTCTATTCCATACTCCAATATTAAGATTATATGATGTTATGATATAATTTACTACGTGATTACCGTGTGTTACATCTTGAATTTTAGTCGGATATTTTTTAAGATTTTTTAATGATTTAGTAAATTTTTCCGGATAGGTACTATTCCAAACATAACACTCTTTTCCATTCAAAATTATTTTAGTAAGTGCTTTTTTTAACTGACTGTCAAAAGTTTTATAAAAATCTTTATATTTTTGTTCATTTGTAAATTTGTCTAAATAAAGTGACACAACAGCCCAGTTTGCACCAATATGAAATCGTTGGTGAAATAAAGATGACTTACTTTTATCTTCCCATTTATTGAAAGAGTAAACAAGAGATTCTAAAATAGTAGTATGGTATTCTGTATATATCTTATCTTTTTTTAAGATGTCTAAAAATTCACCTAGATATCTAAAAAAATACCCTTCAGAAATCAAATGTTCCTTACCATTTACTACTGAATTCTGATTTTTACTACTTACATTCATCACCCACTTATTCTTAATGTAGTTAGCTTTATTATTTTTTAATATCATAGATTCAATAACAGTAATATTGTATTCTAAATACTTTTTATCTTTAGTTTTTTTGTACATAATATTATTCGCATTAATAAAATAGCCTATTGCAATGAAATTATAAGCATTATTACTCTTAGAAAATTTAAAAATTTCTTTGTAAGAATATGTAGAATTTCCTTTTAATATATCATTATAAAGTCTTTCATATTGAGGCTGTCCTACTGATACAGTTACATTAAAAAATGTTAAACAAACCAATATTTTTACTAATAAATTCATCTCTTTTATTTTTCGCATCCTAACAATGTTGTGTTCAATATTTTTGGTCTAAAATTTACCTTAATCTTTTTTTATATCCTCAACAAAAATATTTTTCTCTTTTATTTTGTAATAATGTAATAAAGCTTGTAATTGTTTATCATTTCCTCCTTCTGTCACATTCTGCTTACTTAATTTAAACGAATTATTTAAAATTGGGATTAAATGTGTAGTAAATCTGCTTTTAATGGTTGGAGTCTTATTCAATTGCAAAATAACATTTAACCATACATCATCAGCAAATAGACACAATTTTTTGAATATATCTTCGTTTAAAACTTGTTCGGTAAACATGGAACGTTTATAAAGTGTCCCACCACCACTTGTATGAAAAATATCTAGACCTGGTCCATATTCTCTACGTAATTTATGCCATTGAGAATAAGGTAAAATCTTTCCGTCAGACTTTACAACTTTATGTCCTCTTAAACAACACAAAGTATTTGGATATCTTCTGTATAAATCCATTAAAACAGCAATGGAATTACTACTGTAAAACAAATCATCATCAAAAGTAATAATAATATCTTCTGGAAACTCTTTGAAAGCATAATAATACTTTTTATGGGATCTTAAATCAGCTTCCACAAATCTTATATTAATAAGTTTTTTCTTATGATAATTCAATAGTCTTGGAGGCAAATCATTATAAGTATTAGGGAATTGCACAATGGAAAGCCAAAGTATTATTTCATCAGGTAGTACAGATTGCCTCAAAATACACTCAATTACCATCCAAATTTTTGAAATACGCTGTGGAAAAGTAGTTATGGAAACAATTATTCTTTCACCACTAATGTTTATAGTGTGTGTGTCTTTTCTTTTTGAGTAATTAAGGTAAATAGGTAAAATAATATTACTTAACCTCCTTATAAAGAACCGGCTAAAAGACTGCACTTTATTTCTTTTTGTAAAAGCAGAATAGACCTTATCTAAAAAATCAATCATGTTTAAAGTTTTTATTAATTTCTGAACTTCCTATAATTAGAATAAATAATAAAATTTGCCAAGGTTGTATTAAAAATGGGCGCTGAATAAAAGAAACAAAAAACAGTATGAACAAACCTAGTTGAAACAGGTTAATTTTTTTTACCATACTTAAGTAAGTAATAACCGCACATAGAAATCCGAATAAACCGAACTCAATGATAAAAAATTTATAGCTCTGTCCTGCTAATAAGCTGTTTTTGGACAAAATAAAATCTCTTCCTACACCAAACCATATTTCCGAACTATTAACAAAATAATCGTAAAAATAATTCAAATAGAAAGACTCTCTATTTTCAAGGGAAGAATTTACATTTTGGAAACGATCTATAATCACTGTCTTAAAAGTTTCGTTATTCTCCAAAACGAGAAACATGAAGATTACAAAAAGAATGACATAGATAATAGAGACTACTATTCGTTTAAAACGATTTAAATTTACTATTAAAAGCCCCAACAGCACTAAAATATAAAAAGCCATAGAAAATGTAAAGCACCCTCCAATTAAGATAATGATATTTTGCTTCTGCCGAAAATCAAATCTATTAGCATACAGTATAAAAGCACTTAATGTTCCTAATGTACCGGGTTCATCAAAAATAGAGTAGAACCGGATCAAAAAATCATGCTTTATCTGAATAAATAAAATATAATTTTCAATTACACTATCCATACCCTTAGTGTCATAATACTCAATATAACCTCCAAGCATTGGTAACTGGATAATAAATGTATTAACCACCCATGGTATAAACGAGACAAAAACAATAACTGCCAACATTTTTGTTATCATCTTTAATGCAATTTCTTTTTCTTTATCCTTTATTAATGGGTAAAGTAGTAGTATAACAAAGCTTATGAGTACATATAATTGAAAACCTCCAATTAAAGATGAAATTATTACAAAATATACAAAGAACAAAAACGTTATTGAAATCTTTCTAAAAATCGCCAAAAAATTATCCCCTCTCCCCAACCTAGGTAGCAAAAAAACTACTAACAGGAAAACCAGAAAAGCAACGATATAGAAACGAATGTTCCACAAGAACCAAACCGGATTGGAAATAAGTACTATTAACGCCAGTAATAAAGATACTCTAAATTCTTTTTTCTTACCCATATAAATTAAACTATAACAGTTTGTTGATACACAAACATATTATTTCAATGCCTTTATCTTCATTTTCATCTGCTTTCCTAATAAGAAGGTAAAAACGATCAGCGATAAAAACATATTAATAGAAATATTAATATAAGGATTAACTGAAAAACCTTTTAACCAACTGTTGAATACTAACAACAACGGAAAACACAAAATACAAATTACCAAAGGTTTGTAAATACTTTTGAAAAGCTCTGCGGATGTAATGTCGTGTATAATCTTCTTAATTACAACTTCACGATAAAAGAAAATCGTAAGTATCGAATATACGGCCTGTGATATAGCTACGCCAATGATACCTCCCATAAAAGCTCCAATTACAATAAACACTGGATTCAATATCAACCTATATTGTGTCCATTTAAAACCCAAATCAGTTCTTCCCGTCGATAAAACGATAATGACACTGATACAATTAAGAATGGAAGAAAAGACTCCCCAAATACACAATATTGCCAATATGGAACCATATTGCAGGTAACTTTTTCCGTAAAATACCTCAAGTATTTCTTCTGCAGTTATTATCATGACAAAATAAATGAAACAATTTATCGCTGTCAAAACACTCACTACATTTAAATATTTACTTTTAAACAGTTCCTGATCATTATATAGTTTAGAAAACAAAGGCACTGCCACTTTTGTTACAATCTGATTTATAGAAACATATACCCTTAACACAAGATTTTTAATAACGGAATATACCCCCATATCAGACATAGGCAAAAGCTTACCTAAAATTAAAATGTCGATCTGCGATGAAATATAATCAAGTACCTGAGCACCTGTTTGATAAAACCCTATTCTGTATAAGTGCTTTGTTTCCTATCGTTTCCTCTTT
>Ga0256795_1000647_pt1 | contig 13223 bp, 29 predicted proteins | sample MC6MC0946MT_FD_186353 | JGI IMG/M metagenome (GOLD analysis project Ga0256795, IMG submission 186353) | Metatranscriptome of enriched soil aggregate microbial communities from Iowa State University, Ames, United States - MC6-MC0946-MT... | ecosystem: Environmental > Terrestrial > Soil >... | reverse complement strand
CGTGGCTTTCGACGCTGGCTGGGTAACATCGGGAAGACCGTCGCGACGGTATCGTGTCAGGTTCGCGTTCGACGCTTTGACGTCGATTGCATCGCCCGCAAACACAAGCCAGCCGCGCTCCTTCCACTTTGTGACTGTCTTGCGACTGACGCCGTGCAGTGTGGCGAACTCGCTCTGATTCATCGCGGGATCTGTTACCTGTTACCCAAATTTCAAAACTCAGCGCTGGTGGATTTTCGCGAGTCTTCGCTCCCGCCCTGCTGGAACCCTCCGGGAGGGACCCTCGCACATTTTTGGTGCCACCGGCGCGGCGCGGCCGTCAGCCCTTCGATGCCACGAAGGCCAACTCGTGCTTTAGGATTTGCGGGAACTTCTGCCTGATCTTCGCCATCAGCGCCTTCTGAACGGCATCGTTCGCGAGCGACTGCGGAATCGACGGACCAAATAGCTCTTTGATTGGCAGCCCTGATCTGACGACCTTTCCGTTCCGCTTGACCTTCTTATGCTGCTTGCCGGTTCGCTCGAACACACCGCGATGACCGTTGGGCATAGTCGCAATGAACGCGTGACGCAGCACGCTGCGACCGGCTTTCACTTGCACGCTTACGCCGTTCTTGCCATCGCGTGCGCCGTAGTTGATCAGCGCAACGGGTCGGCCAGTTGCCTTTAGGACAGCGACCAACTTGCCGCGCGATGCCTTCTGTATGGCGAACGAGCTTTTGATGGCACTCGACTTGATGTTGTAGCCAGCGCTGCGCACTTCCTGCGAGGCAGCCGTGCGGGCCTGTGTCGCAGTCTTATTGAGTGCGCGTACAACCGCTTTCTGCTGCTCGCCGACGTACCGCTGCAAGCTAGCAGTGACGCCTTTCACGTCAGCGCGAACATCGAGTTTGAGCATGTCAGATGGGTGCCTTAAGCGATGCAGACGGCAACACGCTATCGCCTTGATCGCTTCGGAAAAGCGGCACGTCCACCATCAGACGCGATGGAGCGCCCGGCGCGAAGGCGGTCAGCGACACGAGCGCAATCGCATTCTCAGGTAACAGTGCTGCGTCCGTTGTGGCTTCAGTGATGATTGCTGCCACCTTGCGCTTTCCGTTTTGCCAGATCGACGAACGCATAAGCGCGATCTCGCCGATCAACCCGTCGGCATCGATCTTTCTGGGTGGACGTGCCATTCATGCACCGGAAATAAAAATGCCCGACGTGAAGCCGGGCGAATCCATCGACGAAGGTCGTTGGAGGAGACATGTTGAAGGCTAACGCGCTCGGCCCGCATGGCGCAGTGGCCCGCGATCGCGGCGCGCGACCGATTACTTCGCCTTCAGATTGACGTCGCCCGGCTGTGCTCTGCGTAGCCTGCCTACGCGTTGCGGCGTCAATCTCAAGGCGCAATGCAAAAAGCCCGCCGTCTTTCGACTAGCGGGCTTTTCTGGACGCATCTTTCCGGAGAGAGACTTTACGCCAAAAATTTTGTAGAGGCAATACAAATTTGATGGCTCCCTACGCTATTGCCACCACCTTGAATGCGCCCATTAGAAAAAGCGTTACAGACGCGGCCGCCAATAGCCACACAGCACCCGATGCAACCCAGATGCCCCATGACAACTTCAGTGTGGAAAGTGGCGCAGCGCTCAACAGCACCGCCATGCATTTTCTAATGAAAAAGAAGTTGTAAAAGAAGCCGGCGATCCAACAAACGACCATCGTGATGAGAGCCAGTATCAACCCTGCGACAAAGAGATGAATGGCGTTCAGCGTGAGTCTATGTACCACGGCATCTGTGTTGTAAGCCTGTGCTAGCGCGGCGGCTCCGGCTAGGCCACCACCATTGAATATTGCCAAGTGTTTAATGACCTCGAACCCCCAATTCACTACCCCTTCTGTGAAGGCGTCGCTCGCGGTGCTTATCTTTTGTGCGACTGTCGCTCTCGCCTCGTCTGGGAGGTCTTTCAAGAATGGATCTGACGTCATGTTCTTTTGGTGGCGATTTATGCTGGGGACAATGGTGAATCAATATCCGCCCGGTCTTGACTGCGCCGAGCGCGCGCCGCAACGTGACCCATCGGCCGCGACCTGCCAATCGTATTGACAGTTCCCCGGATATGGGCTGTCGCTTGCCGGCGCGGTAGAGCCTCCTCCACCTCCGGCCTTAGCAGCGATGACCACGGCGGTGACGACCAACGCAGCAGCCCCGACAGCTTGAGCGACATGCACGCGCTTCATGCACCTCTCCTTGTCCTCGCTGTTATTACACCAGCTAGCGCAACCGGTGAGTGACAAGACAAGCCCCCAGATCATTAGATTCTTTTTCATAGCAGCATTTACGGCCGCTTTCTGTTCATTCTTTAGCCTTACGTCCGGCTAGTGTTTTCCCTATCCAGTTCTGCCGTCTTGATCAGATGACGAGATAGAAGCATAGGAAACAACCGATGCTTTGCCGCCTGATAGGTTGCGTGCTGGTCACCAACGCGGCCACTGCTCCACACCACCCGGCCGCTCTCCTTATTGCGCATGCTCGTGGAGACCGCAGCACGCTGTTCAACCGGCAACATGTCCACGCAAAGCTGCACCTGCTCGGATTGGCGGTCATCGGCCCACTGATAGGCGGCCTCATCGTCTTCGTCTAGGCTGCACGGCGTAACGTACCCGCGGCAAGTCCGGTCTTCGGGACGGTAGAAGTGCGCAAGCGTCTCTGCATGCGATTGTCGGATCTGCCAGCGATACCAGGTCAACAGCAGTTCTTCGATTTGTTCGCTTTGATCGAGTGTCATGGTTTCCCCGTCAGAATATTTCTTGCACCGCTTCATTTCGTAGATGTCCGTCGAAGCTTTCTGGACACCGATGCTGCACACATATTTGCGTGTTCCCGCCCACCGACTGCACTCCAGTCGCGCGCAACCTAGGCAGGTCCGACTCTGCTTTTCTTCGAGCACGATCGCAGGATCGCGCGCGTCGCGCCAATAGGCCCTCATATGCATCCCACCGATGCGCGGTATCGCGCGTAAGGCTTGCGGATGTGCTCGTTGAACTTGGCGCGCGCCGCGGCGTCGTGGTCCAGCATCGCGCGGCTTTCGATACCGCATACGGCACGGATGAATGCTGCTGCGCCCGCCGCGTCGTGGCACGGGTTGGCTTGGATCGTCTCCACCCATTCCTGGAACGCGTCCTCGTCCGACCATTGCCCCGCCAATTTCGCGAGCTCTCCGCCCTTCGGGCGCTGTGTCTTAGCTGCCGTCATGGCACCACCGTGTACGGAATGCCGTGATAGACCAGCCAATCGCCGAGCGCATAGCGCAACTCGGCAGCGCGCGGCCACGGGAATTCGATCTGGATTCGGTTGTCGCTCAGCACATCGATCTGGCCGGTGAGCGGGCATCCGTCGATCGAGATCAACTTGGCCTGCGTCGCGCTGTCGACGCGCTGGATGCTGGAGTCAATCAGCGGCTGCGGCACGGCGGCGTATTGAATGTATGCGTGGGCGCTCACGGTCGATCCCCGGCTGGACAGCGCAGAGGCGTCACCTCAATGTCGTAGCTCGACATATCCACGAAGATCTTGATCTCGGGAATTCGCATTTCGAAACCGCTGCCGAAGTTGGCTTTGCTCCACTGATTCAGCGCGTACGCCTCAAGCTCCGTTTCCGGCGTCACGTGCAGAGTGCCATCGGCCCGTATGGTTGTCTTCACAGTCCCATCCCCCTCACGTCCCATTCAAGATCACCACTGGCGAGAAACGGCGCCAGCGTCCTTCGGTTGTGGTTCACAATCACTTCCACCGGATAGGTCCCATCCGGGTTCCACAAGTCCAGCAGCTTTGGCGTCCGATATTTGTCGGGTAAATCGACATCGGCATGGATGTATGTCGCGCCGTGCTTGCCATGCGTGAACGTCTTCTCGGGCCCACGAATCCGCACCACGACGCATTCGAATATTTCGTAGTCTTCTTTCCACCGCCTGCCCTGCCACGTCGACGGCAGTCGGAGTCTCACCACCAATCTCAAGCTGCCTCCTGCATTTCCAGTCCCATCTTTCGAGCGCGCACCGGCTCCCACCGCTCATAGGCTCGGTCCCAGACGTCGTACTTGACCTGCTTCGGCGTGCCGACGCGGTTCTGATCGATCCACGCGTGGCACGGCGCGCAGCCGGGAACGGTGTAGATGTTGTCGGCCTTGCGTGCGCCTGCCTTGCCGTGACGGCTTTGGTTCGAATGGCAGTCGACAACGGACTCATGCGCCCATCCAATCGAGCAACACACACCGGGTACGCGGAGATAGCACTCTTCGCCGCGGCATGCATCGATGAACCTCTTGCCCTCAGCCACCGTGACGTGCTTGCGTCGCGTCTTCATTGCCGTCCTGCGTGTCAGCGTCTGCGTGTTGCGGTCGAGTTGCGCCTTGAATGCGCCCGGCTCTTTGCGCTTGAATCCCGTGCGGGCGAGTGGCTTGCCGCGCTTCATTGGTGCGGTGCGCTTCACGATTTCGCCTCACCAATGACCTTGATCTCCACAGGAGCGCCGCTGGCGGCGATCAGCGCTTCCCGGCTAGACCGCCATGCATCGAATGCAACGACCACAACGAGACGAGGGACGACAGTGCGCCGATAATGGAGGTCGAACCACGCGTCGAACTCTTCTTGATCCGTCATCCCGCCACCTGCGCGTATGCTCCGCGGCCATACAGAGCATCCAGCAGCTCATCGCGCGGCAACTCGAATGCTTTCGGTTCCGGCCGCTGATACCTGGACCGCCACGCCTTGTATTTCTTCTGGCCAAGCCGTTCGCGAAACCTGCGGCTGCGCTCGGCGGACGTCAGCCGGGCGGGCCGCGGCAGTGATCGCCCACCGCCTTTCTTGTAGAACGCCTGCAGCTCGCCGCCCGACTGCGACGCACTCCAGCGCACGATGCGGTATTCGCCGCGCTCGACCGCCGCATTCAGGACGATCCGAATCTGATGCACGCTCCTGCCTGTCAGGTCAGCTATCTCGCGTATCGGGCGCACTTTCTTGTCAGCCATGAGCGCATCGGTGAGACGGAACACTTGCGATGCCGGCGGGCATTTCGGCCCGAGCTTCAGAACCTTGGTTGCATGTTGAATCGCGGTGTCGTAAGTACGGCCCGGCAACAGATCCATCTGTGTCTTCAGCAGACGCGGCGAGCGCCATATCTTCTTCAAGATGGCTTTCTCTTCGGGTGACCAGCGCTTGCCCATCACTTCACCTCCTTGATTGCGATGCCGCGCGCGGCCATCAAATGACGCTTGATGCGGTATCCCTCGGTCACGCGTCCCTTCACGTCTTCGACGACGGTCACGCCACCCTGCTCATAGACGAAGTCCGCGACGTAACGCAGCGCCGGGCGCTTGCGTCCCGCGATCACCACCGGCTCGGCGAGGATGAAAGGCACCTGCAATTCCAGTTCGCTGATTTCGCCACGCGCCTGCATCTGCACAAGCTCATGCCATCGCGCCATCTCGCGCTTGCTGTCGAACTTGATGCCGCCGCTTTCGCATTTCGTGTTTCGGTACTTCGATGCTTTGGCCGTTGCGGTGAGGCTCTTGAGCGCTTTCCCGAGCGGCGCCGCGCTGCCGATCTGCGCCGCAGCGCGCGCAGATCCTGCGATGCTGTTGGCGATGGCGGGCGCGCCGACGCCGTCGGCGATCTCATCAAACGTGCTGTGCGGCGCGTTGCCCGTGCGACGCATAAGCTCGCGCTCGGCGAAGCTGCGGCCGACAGTCCGGTCCTCGCGCACGCGCGCGGTGCCGACCGTCTTCGTCCCTTCCGGGTAGCGCAGTGCATTGACTCGGCTGGTCACTGGGTCACCTCGCATTGAGCGAGGTAACGGCTATGCCACGCCTGGGCGTCTTCGGGGCTTCCCAGCGCTCCCTCAACGCGGCGTCGCGCGCACATGGCGGAGCATTGCCGCAACGTGATTGCAACGGCGCCATTGGCTAACGCAATTTCGCGCTTGCTTTGAGCAATGTCGAAATGCTCTCGCGCCGTGCCAGCGCGTTGGATCCACTTGGGCTGCACGCCAATTAGGGCCGCCATTGCGACAAGCTCTTCGGTCGTGTCCGCAACCATGTGGGACATCTTCATCCGACCAAGCGCACCCATCGGGTACAGGTACATGTCGTCGACGTAGACGGTCATGCGGCCTCCGAATTACCGTTTTTGTCGCGCGGCACATCGTTGAGATACGCGAACAACGCTTCGCCGCGCTCCTCGCTCTCACGACTAACCGCCGCCAGCAAATGCTCCATCCAAGCGCCGGGGCCGAGCGTCTTGCACACCTTCGCCTTGAATTGCTCGAAGTACTGGAAGCGCTGCGGATCAATGCCGAGCCGCTTGCCCTGCTCGCGCCAGCCAGCCTCATCGGACCACCACCCGTCGGCAGCGCCGCCGGCAGAGTTCTCTCCGCGCTCGGCCTTGGCTTCCCAGATGCCGGTCCAGCCGCGAAGCACCGATTCGTCGATCGCATCCGTGACGCTCATGCCGCGAGAGTGGATTTGCTCAAGCTTCTTCAGCGACACACGTGCCGCCGGACGCGTCCAAGGAATCGCGTGCTTGTCGGTCGCTTTGGTCTCGCGGTGCTCGCACCAGTCGTCCCATGCCGAGCGCGGCAACCAGTCGGGCAGTTCCATCTCCCGCAGTTCGACATGCAACGCGATTCGCGACGCACGTCGCGCGGGTTGACGGTTCCCTGATGGTTCTTTGACGGTTACTGATGATTCGGGTGCAATAGCTGTTGCACCCTTTAGTGCTTCGTTTTGCACCCTTTCTTGTTCTGAATTGCACCCTTTCGTGCTGTCGTTTGCACCCTTTGCATCTTTCTGAATGGGTGCAATTTCTTCACCCTTTCCGCTATCAGCAATGGGTGCAATTTCTGCACCGTTTATCCAGTCAGGGTTGATGCGATACTCGCGCGCCTTGCCGCGACCACCCTTGGCTTGGGCGACAAGAATCAGCCAGCCAGACTTCTCCATGCTGCGAAGCTGATACTGCACAGCGCGTTCAGACTGGCGCGTCTTCTCAGCCAGGCTGGCGATTCCGGGGAAGATGTGCGTGCCGTCGTCGTGCGCGTGATCCGCCAGCTTGAGGGCGAGAATCATCTCTCCGCCGCCGGCCGGATAACGGTCGAAGACCATGCCCATAACTTTTACGCTCACGCCGCAGCCCCCAGCTTCACGCAATAGACGAGAGCACCACCACGGACTTCGGAGGTCAGCAGACCGTCCTGCTCGAGCGCCTTGATCTGCGTGCGAACGGACGACGCAGACAGCCCGCACTTTGCAGACAGAACGCGGACTGACGGCCAGCACTCGCCAGTCGATTGCGTCGCGAAGTCGGCCAGCGCGAGCAGCACGATCTTCTTCGGCGCGCGCATGTCGCGTTGCCATGCCAGATTGACGAGGTGAAAGCTCACGCGGCCGCCTTCGGCACGACGGCCAGAAGTTGTTGGCTAGTCTGCGTCGCCAGGTCTTTGCGCGAGCCGACCACAGCCAGACGGCCAGCGTCGAGCAGCTCGCGTACGCGACCGCAAACGCTGCTGAGTTTCAGGTTGGTGACGGCGGCGATGTCCTCACGCGTCATCGGCGGACGACCATGCTCGAACGCGTCGAGAACCATCCGCTGCTTCGCGGACAGTTCCTTGACCGTCATTGCGTGATAAGCGTCCTGCTGCGTGTCGGCGACACGGCGGCCAGACCGGCCGCTATAGATTTCCGTCTGCATGGCGGATCTCCGGGAGTTAAGCGGCTTGCTTCTGTGCGTTGAGCGCGGCGTACTGGCGCTTGCTCATCTGGTGGACGACCGGCTTGCTGCGCAGGTGCTCGCTGTACAGGTGCATCTCACCGTGGAATGCATACATGTAGCAGCGCTTCGCGCGCGCCTGTTCCTTGGCGCCGATGTGCGGCATGTACTTGCTGCGGTTGTGCGGCGTCTTGGCCGAAACCATCTGGCGCGCGCGCTTGGTGCCAGCAGCTACGCGATGAACGCCGCGCGCAGCGCCCGCCAATGCCGCGCTGGCGCCGTTCAGCATGGATGCTGCGATTGCGACGGCGGATGCGCCAAACAAAGAAACTCGTTTCATGGGTTATCTCCTGCGGCGAACCGCGTAGGACTACTAAATCGGAACATAAGACGCCTGCCCTGCAAGAGGCTTATGTGTCGACTCAACCCATTCGATGCGCCGGCCGGTCCGACCGGCGCCCTACTTCAATGTCCCTGCTGCGTCTGCTGCAGTAGCATTCCTACCTGCTTGAATGCCTCGAACAGCGTTGGATCTGCGGTCCTTTGTTTCTTGAGCTCCTCCCGTATCGCGTTCGCGTCGTCTCCGACCTTTTTCACCGCCTGTTCGAATGCCCCCTGGACTTTCGAGAGTGCAACCTCATCGTCCATATCACCTCTTGTTGGCGATCATCCTTTCCAAAATGGTCAATTCGGCGCGGTCCGCCAGCCACTGGCTTACCGCCCGATTGCCTACTACACGCTCGAACTCGTCGACCTTGTCAGCCGGCAGGTCCGCCCGCTTCTTGCCCTTCCCGTCAAACGCCTGAGGATTCACGAAGTTGGTCACGTGCGGCGCGTACAAGCCGCACAACTCCGCCAGCGTTCTTTTCGTCATACCCCGAACTTGCCGGTGTTCCCATGCAAGCCAAACGGCATCGCGAAAAGATGCGCAAGCAGCAATCTGTTCTTCGGGCAAAAAGCGCGGCGCCGGCGCGTCTCGCTCCGGTCTAAGGCTGTGTGCAGCGGCCTTGTGCGGCGTTTGTTGCGTCTGCATCTAGTTACCTCGGTTGAAAAAATTCATCGGGTTACAACTTGGATTACGACTTGGGCTCGGCGCCAAATGAAGGGGTCTCAAGACCCCTTCAAACCACATGACCTTACGAATCCACCATCCGCGCAGACTTGCTGCTATTGTTCGCCCCACCGCCGCCGGAGTGCTTCGCAAGCTCCGGCCAGACGTCTTGCCAGTCGTCCCGGAGATCACGGCGCGTGACTGCACCGCCAGACTCTCGTTCAATGCGCACGCAGAGTTCGCATCGGAATTTCTGTTTGGTGCTACGAGCTTTGCGCATGTAGCCTTCAGATGTGCGGCACCGCTTGGCGAAGTCTGTGCGGCCGGCTTTGTCGAGGCTGTTGAGATAGGCGATGAGCTTGTCCATACCGCCATATTACTGGATGGTAATGGCAAGTCAATACCTTTTGGTGTTTTACCTTTTGGTAATTGACATGGAAAATTGCGGCATGACGGAAATTGACGAACTGCGCAGACAAGCCGCAGCGCGCCGTGCTGCGCGCTTGGCGGAGCTCATTCAAACGCGGTTCGAAAGGCAGGCGGATTTCATCAGCCTGATCGACGGGAACCAGGGAGAGGTGTCGGCGCTCTCCAGTGTTCCGCCAAAGAAATCGTTCGGTGCGGTCAAAGCTCGGCGCATCGAGCAGCAGGCCGGTCTGCTCCCCAATTCTTTGGAAGCAGAAGTAGGAAGCCCCTTCTACCAACACGAGGTCGATTCGGCGAACAGCGCCGGAAATGCCAACCTTATCGTTGCTTCGCCGGCTCCCGAGAGCCGTACTATTGACGCGTCTTCATTGACGCCGAACGAGCGCCTCAAGGCAGCGCTGACTCCTATAGGAATTTCAGCGGAAACGCTTGCCGGCGTGGCTAAGATTGGAGCAGACGTAGCATCGCAATGGCTTGCCGGTATAGGACCGGAAATCACGCTTCTGCAGGCCGTCGCGCTTCAGAATACCTACGGCGTCAATTCGGTGTGGCTGCTGAAGGGCAAAGGGGAACCTGGTGTCGCTGTCCGCTACAACGATGAATTCCGACCTAGAGACGTCGTCGGCAACAAGCTAATTCCGGTGGTAGGCATGGCGCAACTGGGCGATGACGGGCATTGGTCCGACCTTGAGTATCCGGTTGGCCACGGCACGGGATATGTCGATTTTCCTTCACGCGACAAGAACGCCTATGCGCTGCAGTGTGAAGGCGACTCAATGAGTCCGCGGATTGAAGCAGGCGAGTTTGTGATCATCGAGCCAAACACGCCGGTGAAGCCAGGCAAGAACGTCATGCTGAGGTCGAAGGACGGCAGGGTTATGGTTAAGAAGTTCCTGTATAACGCCGCCGGCCGTACCTACCTCGTCTCGATCAACAAGGCGCACCCGCCAATTTCGTTTGCCGATGACGAGATAGAAAAGATGCACTTCATCCGGGCGATAGTCGACGCGGATTCGTGGGTACCTGACATTCCGACGTAAAAGCTGATCCAGAAGTAACCGCTAAAAACCACAAATACGGGGCAGATCGTTAAAAAGTCTGCGTCTTTGATCGACATAGACGATGGCAAATCACCTAGATCTTCCGAGAGTCGAGGCTGACGAAATCATCGCTCTCGGGAAAACGGCCCCGGTGGCGAACTGGACAGCGCTATCGAGCGGACGAATTGAGTCATGGATCATGGCTACTGGTGTCATTGTGGGGGACGGGTTTTTCAAGCGAGCGCTGACCATCGAGTTGATCTGCAAACGGAGCCAAAAGCCTTTCCGGGACATGTTTATGTTCTGTCTCTTTCGTACGGAACACGGGACGCCCCGGCGGGCCTACCAACTCGACACGACAAACGTTCCGGTCTGCGATCATCCAGGGCACGATTGGCCGCACGAGCATATTGGTGCCGATCGCATCGTGTTCCCAGAAAAGAGTTTCCCTTCAACGTTCGAAGAATCTCTTGAGCATTTCTGCCAGGCTGTTAACATCCAGTTTGATGAGCCAGTGGAATCCCCCTTCGAATTTAGGCTTCGGTAACATGAACTGCACGGAACTGTTTGAGAGCATGGGGTTTCGATGCCGCCACCTGACGCAGTCAAGTGGCGAGGTAGTCCATTGCATATCGACGCCGTTCGAACACTTTGACGGCGATGGGGTTCATGTTTTCGCTGAGGAAATTGGACCAACGGTCCGCATCTTCGATGCCGGGGATACGATGTTCCACATCGCCGGCTCGGGGATAAAGTTCCGAGACAACCGCTCGATTGTGCCTCTCCGAAAGATGGTCCGCGACGCAGGCGCCGAGCTGTCAGAGGATGGCGAGATTTCTGCGTTGGCTGCCAGCGCCAATGTGCAAGCGGCCTTCCGAAGCGTAATTACAGCGATTCTAGGCCTCGCAGGATGGGAGTCAGAAAATGCTGGGATGACTGCGGATACGACAACGCTTGCCGCGGAAGTCGAGATGTACCTCAGACAGTGGAAACCAGGGAAAGACCTGTTGCGCGACCAACCAATGTCTGGGATCTCGGGGCGAAGCCACGATTTTCATTTCCTGCTGGATGGCGAGTTGATCGACGTCGTGTCATCCCGCCCTCAATCGACGGCTTCAGAGGTTCGGAAGCTGGTCGATGTGCGCGGCATTACGGTCAATTCATCGGTGGACATAAGGGTGATCATAGATGATCGCGGCAATGAGGAGCGCGCTAGGCAAGAGGCTCTCATCCTAAGTCGATTCGCCGATGTGTGGATGCTCTCTAGTCTGCAGAGTAAGATCGCCGGGCCGACCACAATCAACTGAGATAACTCTCCGGCGCAAGCCGTCTTGAGTCTGCCGCCTTACATACGACAGCCGCCTCTCTGAGGTGTAGAAGAACCCGGCCCCGCGCCGGGTTTTTCATATCCCCCTGCGTGCGAATCCCTCCCGCCACAACGTAGCCCCGACTGACGTCAACACGGCGAGATCGTCCCCCTCGAACCGATCCCAGTTCCGCGCTAGCCATCCAGCGAACCCTGCGCACGCGTAGTCAATCGGTACGTCTGCTCGGCCCTCGACGTTCAATCGCTCGAAAACCGTTATCACGTCGTCTGCGGTCATCTGTGGCTCCCAGAATCATTCGTCCAGTTTAGGCGATCACGGTAATGATGCACGGGAACAACGGGTCCAAACACCCCTGATTCGTCCACATTAAGAAAATTACCAAACAGTATTGACACTGGAATTACCGTACGGTAATCTTCGTCTCAAGCGCTGGATGAGAGCGCCGACGTGCGAAGTGCCCTAAGCGGTGGAGATTGTTCATATCAGTCTTCAGTACTTAGGGCGCATCTCACACACCACCAGAGCACCGGAGTGAGAGATGAACGTCAGAAAAGCCATGCATCGTGCTGCAACCAAAAGCCTTGACGGCCATTGCCGTTTCGTCGCGCAGCTCGGCCGCACCGTCGTTGTTCTCTCACTCTCTGATCTGGCCCATTGTCCGAAGGCGCGTATTCAAGTCGCCTTCGCTCGCGGCAAAGAAGTTTTGCCGCGGTGACGGGAGACCTTGAGATGGCAGCCAACAAGCCGAAACACACCGAGAAGTCGCGCAACCGCGACGAGCTCGACCACTTCACGCGGGGCATGTGATGCCCGACAAAGAAATGTCAGGCGCACTGGACGAACTTCATCAGAAGCAGATGGACGCGCGGCGGCGGCTCGACGCTGTGAATTCGGACATCGCGCAGAAGCTTTTCTACGTGATCAGCGTGAATCACACGCGGCGCGAAGATCGTTATGTGCTGCTGTGGCGACCGGATGATAAAGGCTACACGTTTCGCACGTCGACAGCCGGCCGCTATCCGCAGGAGCGCATCCTGACCAATTTGGGCTACTACAACACCGGCTGCGCCGCCATCGCGGTACCGGCAGATGTGATTGATCCGCTGACGGTCATGACGACACCGCGCGATCAGTTCGACGGCCCAGACGGACCGGCGCTGCTCAACACGCGCGCCAACTGGAAGATTCTGCTCGCGAACACCATCGCGAAACCCAGTTATCGCTGCGAGCCAGAGTACAAAGGTGCGCCGCGACGCAAGGAGGTCGCATGAACCGCGCCGCTTGCGATAACGCCCTGCTCTGTTCGTGCGAACGCATCTACAGCCGCCTTCAACTGGCGTCGAAGATCGGAATGGCCGGAACCGCAGTCGGGCTCTTCTGGTACGGCTGCGTCGTTGCTCGCGCTTCGGGGTGGATCTGATGCGCGATCTTAAATTCTGCCTGCGCATGTGCGCCGCCTTCGTCGCGATCGTTCTGATTCTCGGCATCGCTCAGAAGTGGGACGACGCTGAAACCGCACGCGTTCGCGTGTCAATGCGTAACACCTGATCCCGTAAAGGCTCACCTATGCACTCAAACCTTGATCTCTGTTTAGCAGTCCTTGGCAGTTTGTGGCTAGGTGCATGCCTTG
>Ga0256795_1000645_pt1 | contig 13244 bp, 15 predicted proteins | sample MC6MC0946MT_FD_186353 | JGI IMG/M metagenome (GOLD analysis project Ga0256795, IMG submission 186353) | Metatranscriptome of enriched soil aggregate microbial communities from Iowa State University, Ames, United States - MC6-MC0946-MT... | ecosystem: Environmental > Terrestrial > Soil >... | reverse complement strand
CTGCTCTGGTTCCTGCGCGGTGAGAGCAACGTCGAATGGCTCCGTGAGAACGGTGTGACGATCTGGGACGAATGGGCCGACGAGCGCGGCGAGCTCGGACCCGTCTACGGTGTGCAGTGGCGCTCATGGCCCGCGCCGGACGGCACGCACATCGATCAGATCTCGCAGGTCATCGACCAGCTGCGCAGCAACCCCGACTCGCGTCGCATCATCGTGTCGGCCTGGAACGTCGCCGACATTCCGAACATGGCTCTCGCTCCCTGCCATGCGTTCTTCCAGTTCTACGTCGCCGACGGAAGACTCAGCTGCCAGCTCTACCAGCGCAGTGCCGACTTGTTCCTCGGCGTTCCCTTCAACATCGCCAGCTACGCACTGCTGACGCTCATGGTCGCTCAGCAGGTCGGCCTCGAACCCGGCGAGTTCGTGTGGACCGGCGGGGACGTTCACATCTACGACAACCATCTTGAACAGGTCGCCGAACAGCTCGGTCGCGAACCCTTCCCGGCTCCGTCCCTGCGGTTCGCGCGCAAGCCGGAGAGCATCTTCGACTACGAGTACGAGGACTTCATCGTCGAGGACTATCAGCACCATCCGGCCATCCGAGCCGCGGTGGCGGTGTGACGACGGTCGTACTGTGAGCACAGCGGCCGGCAGTGTGGCGCTCATCTGGGCGCAGGCGAACGACGGAGTGATCGGTCGCGACGGCACGATGCCCTGGCGTCTTCCCGAAGATCTGGCTCATTTCCGTGCCCTCACTGGCAACGACACGGTCATCATGGGTCGCCGCACGTGGGAGTCGCTGCCCGCCCGGTTCCGTCCTCTGCCCGGTCGCACGAACGTCGTCGTCACCCGGCAGACGGACTGGGCGGCGTCAGGAGCACACGTCGTCCACTCCCTGGAGAACGCGCTGACCGAATCCCCCACCGACCCCGTCTGGGTGATGGGCGGAGCAGAGCTCTACCGTCTCGCACTCCCGGTTGCGGACAGGATCGAAGTGACCGAGATCGACACCTCGGTTTCCGATGGGGACACGTTCGCACCGGCGATCGGCGACGAGTGGACCCCGGTGGTCGCAGATCCCGAGTGGAGCACGGCCGCCGACGGACTGCGCTACCGCTTCCTCACCTATCTCCGCTGACTGCGTCCGGTGACGATCAGGTCAGACCGGCGACGAGGTTGACGGTCGTCGCCAGGATGACCGAGCCGAAGAGATACGACAAGAGCGTGTGGCGCAGGATGACCTGCCGTATCGCACTGTCCCCGACATTCGTGTCGGAGACCTGGAAGGTCATGCCGAGGGTGAACGACAGGTAGGCGAAGTCGCTGTACTTCGGCGGTTCCGTCTGATTGAAGTCGACTCCGCCCTGCGTTCCGCGGTAGTAGAGCTGGGCGTACCTCAACGTGTACAGAGTGTGCACGAGCGTCCACGAGAGCGCCACACTGACGACAGCCAGACCGGCGAGACCGGCCTTCTCGACGCCCTGCGACTGCCGGGCCGCGACGAGGATGACGACGATCGCCACGACGCTCGCAAGGCTGGCGATCAGGAGCAGCACATCCGAGATGCTGCGTCCTGGATCCTCACTGATCGCGTGCACTTTCGTCTGAGCGGAACTGAAACGCCAGATGATCGCCCACACCCAGAGGATGTAGACGACGCACGCGACGGCCCATCCCGCGGTCGCGGCGATCGACCAGTTGCCGAGCATCCCGATGGCGACGGCGGACACGGCACCCGCCGCGAAGGCGGTCAGCATCCTCCGCCGGGAATGAGGGCGCGGTTCGGCGGTGTCGGGGGTCTCGGTACTCACAGTGCGATGTTCGCACAGCGCTGCAGGTCTGCCTGCACGGCACAGCGGTCGAGGCTACGATCGAGGAGTGACATCCGCTGCCGTCTCCCCCGCCGTTCCCCTCGCAGACCTCGATGAGGCGAGCCTCCGCGCCGTGCACGAGCACGCATCCGCGGCCTACGCCGAACTGAAGGCGTCAGGACTCAAGCTCGATCTCACGCGCGGCAAGCCGGGAGCTGACCAGCTCGACCTCTCGAACGACCTGCTGCACCTGCCCGACGGCGAGTTCCGGGATGCGGCGGGCACAGACCTGCGCAACTACGGCGGTGCGCTCGGCCTGCCCGAGCTCCGTGCCATCTTCTCCGATGACCTGCGCGTTCCCGTGGCCCAGCTGCTCGCGCTCGGAAACTCGAGCCTCACCGTCATGCACGACACGATCGTCCAGGCGCTGCTCCACGGCGTCCCCGGGTCAGACCGCGCGTGGGGAAGCCAGCCGATCAGCTTTCTCGCCCCCGTTCCCGGCTATGACAGGCACTTCTCCATCGCCGAGCGGTACGGCATCCGTCTCATCCCGGTTCCCCTGAACGACGACGGCCCCGATGTGGAGGCTGTGGCGGCACTGCTGGCCGCCGACGACAGCATCAAGGGCATGTGGTGCGTACCCGTGTACTCGAACCCGACCGGCACCGTCTACAGCGAGGAGGTCGCTCGTGCGCTCGTGTCGCTTCCGGCCGCACCGGACTTCCGGCTCTTCTGGGACAACGCCTATGCCGTGCACCACCTCAGCGACGAACGCCCGGCACCGATCGACGTGCTCGCCCTGGCTGCCGAGGCCGGCAATCCCGACCGTCCCCTCGTCTTCGCCTCGACCTCCAAGGTGACCTTCCCCGGTTCCGGCGTCTCCTTCGTCGGTGCGTCCGAAGCGAACATCGAATGGTTCGTACGCAACATGGCCGTGCAGAGCATCGGTCCGGACAAGGTCAACCAGCTGCGGCACGTTCGTCTGCTCGGGGATCGGGACGGCCTTACGGCGCACATGGAGAAGCATCGCGCCATCCTGGAGCCGAAGTTCGCGGCGGTGGCGCACGCGTTCGAGACGCGACTCGCCCCACACGGCGCCGGAAGCTGGACCTCCCCGAAGGGCGGCTACTTCGTGAGCCTCGATGTTCTCGACGGATGCGCGAAGCGGTCGATCGAGCTGGCCGCAGAAGCCGGCATCGCGGTCACTCCCGCCGGGTCCACGTTCCCGTACGGTGACGACCCGCGCGATGCGAACATCCGCATCGCCCCGACGTTCCCGCCGCTGGCCGAGCTGGAAGCGGCCCTCGACGGCCTCTGCACGGCGATCCTGCTCGCCGAGACCGAAGCGCTGCTCGCCGGCCGGGAGTAGTCGCACCGTATGTCCGGCTGGACCGTGCGACCGAGCGTCGAATCGGACTGGCGCGCCTACCGGGACCTGCGACTCGAGATGCTCGTCGACACTCCGATCGCCTTCACCGAGACCCTCGACCGCGCCCGCCTGCATCCGGACGAGCACTGGCAGGGTCGGGCCGCGAACCGCAGTCCGGCGAGTCGCCTCTTCGGAGCGGTCGCCGAGGACGGCAGCTGGCTGGGCACGATGGGCGGCTACCAGACCACCGGCATGCGCGATCCGCTCTTGGTCGGCGTCTATGTCACGCCGGCATTCCGCGGAGCGCGATCCGGGGTGACGGACGCGCTGCTCGACGCCGTCATCGAGTGGGCGCGGCCCCGCGGAGAACGTCTCCTGCTCGAGGTGCACGAGCAGAACGACCGCGCCATCCGCTACTACCAGCGACGCGGTTTCCACCTGACCGGTTTGCGCGTGCCCTATCCCCTGGACCGCACGGCGGACGAACTGCAGATGGCCCTGCCGTTCGAATCCTGACCGGGGCTACCCGGCGAGTTCGACCGTGCGGTCGGGTCGGCTGATCTCGATCCAGACGGCGTCGAGCGAGAGGTCGAGAACGGCCGCGATCGCAGCGATCGTGGAGAACGCCGGTGTCGCCACCCTGCCCGATTCGATCTTTCGGAGGGTTTCCGGCGAAATGCCGGCGTCGAGCGCGGTCGCCAGTATCGGACGCTCGCCTCGCGCTCGCCGCAGCATCGCGCCCAGGCGCTCGCCGCGTTCGATCTCATCGGGGGAAAGCGGCAGTCTGACCATGGTCCGAGTGTAATACCGGGATTGTTATACCGGTATAGTTATCGGCGATCACACTGTTCCCGTCACCGAGAGAGGCCCCGAATGATCGAGATACTGAACGCCGCCGAGCTGGCGCGTGCAGCGAGTTCCGGTGCGCTCGTCGCGGAGATCCTGCAGTCCCTGAAGAGCCGAACCGGAGTGGGCACCAACCTGCTCGAGATCGATCGCTGGGCAGCCGCGATGATCCTCGACGCCGGGGCGCAGTCCTGCTATGTCGACTATGCGCCGTCGTTCGGCCGCGGGCCTTTCGGGCACTACATCTGCACATCCGTGAACGATGCGGTTCTCCACGGCCTGCCTCACGACTATCGACTCGCCGACGGCGACCTTCTCACGCTCGATCTCGCGGTCTCACTCGATGGAATCGCCGCGGATGCCGCCATCAGCTTCATCGTCGGCACGACGCGACCCGCGACGAGCGTGACGCTGATCGAGACGACCGAACGCGCGCTGGAGGCGGGCATCGCTGCCGCGGCTCCAGGAGCCCGCATCGGCGACATCTCGTTCGCGATCGGCTCGGTGCTCACTGAGGCGGGATACCCGGTCAACCTCGAATTCGGCGGGCACGGCATCGGTTCGACGATGCATCAGGATCCGCACATCGTGAATCTCGGGCGCCCCGGACGCGGGTACGAGCTGCGACCGGGCCTGCTGCTCGCGCTCGAGCCGTGGGTCATGGCGGACACCGACGAGCTCGTCACGGATGCGGACGGATGGACCCTGCGCAGCGCGACTGGCTGTCGAACGGCCCACAGCGAGCACACGATCGCCATCACCGACACCGGTGCGGAGATTCTCACGCTCCCGAGACGGTAGCCGCTCTCAGCCGGTCAGATCCGCGACCGTCTTCGCAACGCGCCGTTGCCGGGTGTCGTCCGTCTTCGCTGCGTCGATCGCGAGAACGAGTCTGCGCTTGTTGCTGTAGCTGAGCGCCTCGAACGCGGCGTTCGCGGTCGGCACCGCGGCGAGCGCCGACGCCAGATCCGACGGCACCTCGACCTCACGGGGTGCGTCGTCGAGCTCGAGCTCCACCTCGATCTCCTCGCCGGCGGAGACACCGGATGCTGCCCGTACCTCGGCGCTGACGGGCAGCAGCGAGCGGCCACCCATCGAACCGATGCTCGTCCTGTACGTATACCCGTTGATGGTCGCACTCACCGGTGGACGCCGTCCGCCGCCGAGAGCGGTGACCACGTCGTCGGGTATCTCGATGCCTGTCGCGGATTTCCCGTGTAGCTCGAGCGTTGCACGTACGCGCATCACTCTTCTCCGAATCCGCTCTCGACCAGATCGGCCAATGCGTCGACGGCCGCACGGCCATCGACGTCCTCGCTGGCGATCTCGGCCGTCTTCCCCGCGGTCAGCCCGAGAGACATGATGCCCAGCAGGCTCTTCGCATCCTTGCCGTTCACCGTCACCTTCACGGGGAACGTGCTGGCCAGCTTCACGAACTCGGCGGCGGGACGTGCGTGCAGTCCGTCGCGGTTGCGCAGAACGACCTCGCGGACGTGTCGTCCAGAAGCGTCCGCTTCGGTGGCTGCGGTTGGGGCGGTGGATGCGGTCGCCGCATCAGCGCCGGCTTCCGTGTCGGCGCCCGCGCCGGCCCAGTCGGCCGCATCGGCCCAGGCCTCTCGGGCTCCCTCCGCAGCCTCGACCACACCGCGGAGATCGGCGCCGCTCTCGGCGGCGACGGCAGCAGCGACTCCGCCCTCGACGAAGGGCACGTCCACCACCGCCACGGTGGAGCGCTGGTCGTCGGGAAGAGTGTCGAACACCGTCTCGGCGATCAGGAGGGCAGAGCCGAGATCGCTGATCACGACCACTCCTGAGCCCTTGTCAGCGGCTGAGATGGCCTCGGTGACCTTCAGGAAGCTCGTGCCGATGCCGTCGTCATCCGTGCCGCCCGCGGCCACCAGCGGCACCGACGACGCCATCTGACCCGCCAGCGCCACGACGCCGTCGGCGAGACGGCTGCTGTGCGAGACGAAGACGATCCCGACGCGCTCACTCATTGGCGGCCGTCTCCGCAGCGGCGCGAAGGATCAGTGCGGTCGACTGCGCTCCCGGGTCGCGGTGGCCGATCGAGCGGTCGCCGAGATAGCTCGCGCGCCCCTTACGGGCGACGAGAGGCTCGGTCGCGACGGCGCCCGCTTCGGCCGCATCCGCCGCCTCGCGCAGGATGTCGGTGGTCGATGCTCCCTCCTCCTGCGCCGAGGCGGCGGCCGAGACCGCGGGGGTCCAGGCGTCGATCATGGTCTTGTCACCGGCCTCCGCCTTGCCGCGGGAGACGATCCCGTCGCGCGCCGCTGCGAGCATGGCCACGACCGAGGTCGCGTCGAGCTCATCCGCGTCACCGACGGGATCCGCCGCTTTGAGGAAGGCGGTGCCGTAGAGCGGACCCGATGCCCCGCCGACCGTGGAGATGAGAGTCATGGCGACGGAACGCAGCGCGGCGTTCGGCTTGGTGTCCTCCGGCAGCTTGCCGAGCGCGTCGACGACCGCTCGCAGTCCCCGATCCATGTTCTCGCCGTGGTCGCCGTCGCCGATCTCCCTGTCGAGGGTGTTCAGCTCGTGCTTGTGCTCGTCGATCACCGCCGCGGACGCCGTCATCCAGGCTTTGATCCAGTCCGTGTCCAGCGTCATCCGCCGTCTCCCGTCTTCCGTGATTCCGATGTGTCTAGACGCCCCAGCGCAATGCGGCGGTGTTCACCGGCGCATCCCACAGTTCGGTCAGCTCGTCGTCCAGCTTCAGCACCGTGATCGACGCACCCTGCATCTCGAGCGAGGTCACCAGGCTCCCCACCAGGGATCGGCCGAGTGTGATACCCCGCTCGTCGAGGATCTCGGCCGCCCGGCGGAACACGATGTAGAGCTCCGACAGCGGCGTTCCGCCCATCCCGTTGACGAAAAGCAGCACCGAGTCCCCGGATGCGAAGGGCAGGTCGTCGAGGATCGCTGCCATCAAACGGTCGGTCAGCTGGTCCGCCGGCTCGAGTTTGATGCGCTCGCGACCGGGCTCGCCGTGGATGCCGACACCGAACTCCACCTCGTCCTCGGCCAGGTCGAATCCGGGCTCGCCGGCATGCGGCACGGTACCTGCCCTGAGCGCCAAGCCCATCGATCGGGTGGATGCGTTCACCCGTTCGGCGATCGCCGTCACCGCATCGAGGTCGTCACCGCGTTCGGCGGCCGCCCCGGCGAGCTTCTCGACCAGCACCGTGCCCGCGACGCCGCGACGCCCGGCCGTGTAGAGCGAATCCTGCACCGCGACGTCGTCGTTCGTGACGACGGAGCGCACCGTGATGCCCTCCGCCGCCACCAGGTCGGCGGCGGTCTCGAAGTTGAGCACGTCGCCCGTGTAGTTCTTCACGATGTGCAGCACACCCGCGCCGCCGTCAGCCGCTTTCGTGGCCTCGACGATCGGCATGGGGGTCGGTGAGGTGAACACCGGACCGGGAACGGCCGCGTCGAGCATCCCGACGCCGACGAACCCGGCGTGCAGCGGCTCATGACCGCTTCCGCCGCCGCTGACCAGACCGACCTTGCCCTGCACAGGTCCACCCGCTCTCGACACGAAATCAGGATCATGCGAGACCGAGACGATGTCGCCGTGAGCACGCGCGAAACCGTCCAGGGACTCGGTAACGACGTCGGAGACGCCGTTGATGAGCTTCTTCATCGAAACCCTTCCTTTCACTGCTGTCAGTGCGTCGCTTCAACCCACTCATCGAGCTTCGCGGCCGCAGCCCCGGAGTCGATCGCCTGGGCGGCGATCGCCATTGTCGAACGGAACCGGTCCAGGATGGCTTCCTGAACCCTCGACGGGTCGGACGCGAGCTCGTATGCCACGAGCCCCGCCGCCGCGTTGAGCAACACGATGTCGCGCACGGGGCCTTCTTGGCCCGCGAGCACGGCACGTACGACGCTCGCGTTGTACGCGGCGTCCTTTCCGAGCAGGTCGTCCATCTTCGCCCGCGGGATGCCGAGATCGCGCGGATCGATGTCGTGCTCGGTGACGAGGCCCCGGGAGACCTCCCAGACGTGGCTGTGGCCCGTGGTCGACAGCTCGTCGAGACCGTCGTCACCGCGGAACACCAGTGCTGTCGCGCCGCGCGTCTGGAACACGCCGACGAAGAGCGGCACCCGATCGAGCGTCGCAACGCCCACCGCCGACGCTTCCGGTCTGGCCGGGTTGCACAACGGCCCGAGGTAGTTGAAGACGGTGGGCACCCCGAGCTGGGCACGCACGGGACCCGCGTTGCCGAAGCCGGGGTGGAACGCCGAGGCGAAAGCGAACGTGATCCCCGCTTTCTCGAGCACCTCGGCGACCTTCTCGGCCGACAGCGTGAGATCGATGCCGAGGGCAGCCAGCACATCCGACGAGCCGGAGGACGAGCTCGCGGCCCGGTTTCCGTGCTTGATCACCGGGACGCCGGTCGCCGCAGCCACGATCGCCGCGGTCGTCGAGACGTTCACCGTGCCGAAACGGTCTCCCCCGGTTCCGACGATGTCGAGGGCCATCGGATCGACGGGAAGCGGAACGGCGTGATCCAGGATCGCATCCCGAAAACCGACGATCTCATCGACCGTCTCGCCCTTCGCACGGAGCGCGATCAGGAACGCCGCAAGCTGAGCCTCTGTCGCCTCACCGGTCATCACCTGGTCCATCGCCCAGGCCGCGTCGGCGACGCTGAGGTCCTCGCGCTCCAGGAGGGAGGTGAGAATCGACGACCAGGACCGCATTTCCGACATACTGCGATCCTACTGAGCAGCCGCCCCTTCGTGACCAGCCCGCGAGAAAGCCGCGGTGGGAACGGCAATTTAGGGCGTCCTTACCTCAAAAGATGGGCATTCGGGCCTGTCGGATGAGAAAACCACGGCTTCTTTTCAGCCATAATGGATGCTGTGACGAGCACCTCAATATCTCCTACGGCGAGTGCGCCCTCAATCAACCGGCCCAACGTGGTTGCCGTCGGCACCATTGTCTGGCTGGGCAGCGAGGTCATGTTCTTCGCGGGCCTTTTCGCGATCTACTTCACCCTCCGCTCTACGTCGCCCGATCTCTGGGCCGCCGAGACGGCGCACTTGAACGTTCCCTACTCGCTGACCAACACGATCATCCTGGTCTCGAGTTCGTTCACCTGCCAGTTCGGCGTCTTCGCCGCGGAACGTCTGCAGCCGCGGTCGACGGGCTGGAGTCCCGCCAAGTGGGGCATGGTCGAGTGGTTCACCCTCACCTACGCACTGGGCGCCGTCTTCGTCGCCGGTCAGATCCTCGAGTACGCCACGCTCGTCTCCGAAGGCATCTCGCTCGACTCGAACGCCTACGGCTCGGCGTTCTATCTCACCACCGGGTTCCACGGCCTCCACGTCACAGGCGGCCTCATCGCGTTCCTGCTCGTCATCGGGCGCGCATTCGCGGTCAAGACCTTCGGCCACAAGGAGGCGACGAGCGCCATCGTCGTGTCCTACTACTGGCACTTCGTCGACGTCGTCTGGATCGGGCTCTTCCTGGTCATCTACGTTCTCAAATAGGAATCAGGAGCAGACCTCTCAACCATGCGCGCGAATACCCGCACCAAGACGAAACCCGCCCGGAAGGGCGGACGCCGTCACCCCCTCGCCACGGTCGCCCTGATCGCCATCGGACTCGGCCTCACCGGCGGAGCCTACGCAGCCTTCAACACCACCACGGCCTCCGCTGAGCCTCAGGCCGTAGCCGCCTCGCAGGAGTCGATCGATCAGGGCAAGAAGCTCTTCCAGTCGAACTGCGCCACGTGCCACGGACTCGACGCCCAGGGCAGCAGCGTCGCACCGAGCCTCATCGGCGTCGGAGCGGCGGCTGTCGACTTCCAGGTCGGCACCGGTCGCATGCCCATGCAGATGCAGGGCCCGCAGGCGCAGGAGAAGCCGGTCCAGTTCACGGACGAGCAGATCAAGCAGCTGGCCGACTACGTGGCATCCCTCGCTCCCGGTCCCTCGATCCCGGAGCAGAAGTACCTCGACGGCAAGGGAGACGCCGCGAACGGCGCCGAACTGTTCCGGGTCAACTGCGCCATGTGCCACAACGTCGCGGGTGCCGGCGGTGCCCTGACCGAGGGCAAGTACGCTCCCCCGCTCACCGGTGTCACTGCGGCCCACATCTACGAGGCCATGATCACCGGCCCGCAGAACATGCCCGTCTTCAACGACGCGAACATCACGCCGCAGGGCAAGGCCGACATCATCACGTACCTCAAGTACATCCAGACCAACCCGTCGCCGGGTGGTTTCGAGCTCGGATCGCTCGGCCCGGTGGCCGAGGGTCTCTTCCTCTGGATCTTCGGTCTCGGCGCCATCGTCGCGCTGACCGTGTGGATCACGGCGAAGTCGAACTAGGCGGTACGCGACACATGAACCAGCGCACGAAGGAGAACAATGGCACAGGACGATAACAGCGGTCACGAGCTGACCTCTGCCAGCTCGTCAGCCGTCGACGTCCACCGGACGGGCAATCCGGGCACGGCCCTCGTGATCCGCGACGAGGTCGAGAACCCCGGGTTCCCGCCGCACCGTCCGCGCGTCACCGACCTCGACCCGAAGAAGGAACGCCGGGCCGAGCGCACCGTCTACACGCTGTTCTACCTCTCGATCCTCGGTAGTGTCTGGGCCGTCGCCGCCTACCTCGCCTTCCCGATCGACGACAGCGACCCGTCGTCCGTACGGCTGAACAACCTGTTCATCGGTATCGGAATCTCGCTCGCACTGCTCGCCATCGGAATCGGTGCGGTGCACTGGGGCAAGGCCCTCATGCACGAGAAGGAGGGCGTCGACCTGCGCCACCCGGTGCGCGGCCGCGAAGCCACCACCGAACGCGCCGTCGAGATCTTCCGCCAGGCCGACGAGGAATCGGGCTTCAACCGCCGCACGCTCGTCCGCAACAGCCTGATCGGTGCGCTGATTGCGTTCCCGCTGCCCGCGGTCGTGCTCTTCCGCGGTCTCGCTCCGCAGAACGAAGACCCCGTGGAGCTGCTCTCCACCACGATGTGGGCCAAGGGCATCCGTCTCACCCGCGACCCGTCCGGCACCCCCATCAAGGCAGCGGATGTGACCCTCGGCTCGGCGTTCCACGTCATCCCCGAAGGACTCAACGAGAAAGAGAACCGTCTCGAGGAGAAGGCCAAGGCGGCCGTGCTCCTCATGCGCCTCAAGCCCGAAGACCTGCACGTGTCCAAGGGCCGTGAGAACTGGAACTACGACGGCATCGTCGCCTACTCCAAGATCTGCACGCACGTGGGATGCCCGGTGGCACTCTACGAGCAGCAGACCCACCACCTGCTGTGCCCGTGCCACCAGTCGCAGTTCGACATCACGCACGAGGCCGAGGTCATCTTCGGACCGGCGAAGCGTCCACTGCCGCAGCTGCCGATCACCGTGGACGCCGACGGATACCTGGTCGCACGCAGCGACTTCACCGAGCCTGTCGGCCCGAGCTTCTGGGAGCGTCATTGAGTACCGCAACCGCCGCGCCTCCCGCGGCATCCACTGAGGTCAAGAAGGGCGGGTTCACGGCAGCAGCCGCGAACTACATCGAAGACCGCACCAGCATCTCGGGCGCCGTCAAGGAGTTCGGTCGCAAGATCTTCCCGGACCACTGGTCGTTCCTGCTCGGCGAGGTCGCGCTCTACAGCTTCATCGTCATCCTGCTCTCGGGAACGTTCCTGACGTTCTTCTTCCAGGCGTCGATGGCATCGGTCATCTATCACGGCTCGTACGTGCCTCTGAAGGGCGTCGAGATGTCGGCGGCCATGTCCAGCACGCTGAACATCTCGTTCGAGATCCGCGGTGGCCTGCTCATGCGGCAGATTCACCACTGGGCCGCGCTTCTGTTCGTCGCGGCCATCGGTCTGCACATGCTGCGCATCTTCTTCACGGGTGCCTTCCGCAAGCCGCGTGAGCTCAACTGGGTGATCGGCTTCGTGCTCTTCATCCTGGCGATGGCCGAAGGCTTCACCGGGTACTCCCTTCCCGACGACCTTCTCTCGGGCAACGGTCTCCGTATCATCGACGGTCTGATCAAGGGCCTCCCTGTCGTCGGAACGTGGATCTCGTTCCTGCTGTTCGGCGGCGAGTTCCCCGGAACCGCCATCGTCGGCAGGTTGTATACGCTCCACATCCTGCTGTTACCCGCTCTCGTGCTCGCGTTCATCGCGTTGCACCTGATGTTCGTGGTCATCCACAAGCACACGCAGTACGCGGCTCCGGGCCGTACGCAGGGCAACGTCGTCGGCTACCCGGTTCTCCCGGTGTACGCGGCCAAGGCCGGTGGATTCTTCTTCATCGTGTTCGGTGTCATCGCCCTCATGGCCACGTTCTTCACGATCAACCCGATCTGGAACTACGGCCCATACGACCCGTCGCCGGTGTCTGCGGGAACTCAGCCCGACTGGTACATCGGCTTCGCCGACGGTGCACTGCGTCTCGTTCCACCGGGCTGGGAGTTCGTCTGGCTCGACCGCACCTGGTCGTTCAACATCATCGCTCCGGTGCTGGTCCTCGGACTCTTCATCGTCGTGGTGCTGATCTACCCGTTCATCGAGGCGTGGGTCACGGGCGACAAGCGCGAGCACCACATCCTCGACCGTCCCCGCAACGCGGCGACGCGAACCGCGATCGGTGCAGCCGGTGTCACGTTCTACGCCGCCCTGTGGGCAGCCGCGAGCTCCGACATCATCGCCACGCACTTCAAGCTGACGATGGAAGGCGTGATCCACGCCATCCAGGCCGCGCTCATCCTGGGTCCGATCGTCGCCTACTTCATCACCAAGCGCGTCTGCCTCGCGCTGCAGAAGAAGGATCGCAGCATCGCGCTGCACGGCTACGAGTCCGGCCGCATCGTCAAACTGCCGGGTGGCGAGTTCATCGAGGTCCACGAGCAGCTCGACGAGTACGAGCGCTGGCGTCTCGTCAGCTTCGAGAGCTACGAGCCGCTCATGATCCGCCCGAACAGCAAGGGCAAGATCACGGTGGGCAACCGGATGCGCGCGAGCATGTCCCGCTGGTTCTTCGAAGACCGCATCATCCCCCCGACCAAGGGCGAGCTCGAATCCGGTCACGACCACCACTGATCGAGCACTCCTCGGTCGCACGGCTCAGTCGCGTCAGCGCCGGCCGCCATCACGGCGCCGGCGCTTTCGTGTATCTGAGATCACTCTCTCGGTGAAGGGCATCCGATGACCGTCGAGACACTCGCT
>Ga0256795_1000643_pt1 | contig 13307 bp, 11 predicted proteins | sample MC6MC0946MT_FD_186353 | JGI IMG/M metagenome (GOLD analysis project Ga0256795, IMG submission 186353) | Metatranscriptome of enriched soil aggregate microbial communities from Iowa State University, Ames, United States - MC6-MC0946-MT... | ecosystem: Environmental > Terrestrial > Soil >... | reverse complement strand
GTACTGCGCAACAGCACCCAGCTGGGCACGGCGATGAGCATCAGCAGTGCGAACCCGAGACCGATGAGCTTGCGCGGTGAGCTCGAGCGCAGGCCGGCGAACGTCACCGCACCGAACACGCCCACCGCAGCCACGGAGACGAGCGCGGGCATCGGGATGTCCAACCAGCCGATCGGCCAGGTTCCCAGGCTTCCGGCCCACAGCTGGGGAAGCTCGAGCACATAGTTCCACAGGTACTGAGCGGTCATGAGCGGCGCCGTCGTGTCGTGACTGCCGGTGAGCCCTGAGGTGCCCACCCTCTGATTCGCGCCGATGTAGAAGAGCACCGCGATGACCGCAAGCGCAGCAGGCAGGATCGCCTTCAGCCAGAACGTCTTCGTCCGGTTCACGGCGAGAATGACCGCCAGTGCTGCGCCGAGAACCGTGTAGATCGCAGAATCGGCTCTCGCACCGGCACCCATGACCGCGAACACGACCGACAGTACTCCGAGTCCGATCGCTCTGCGTCCCGAGGCCTCGAACCAGCCGAGCACAGCGATCCAGAGTGAGCCGCCGGCGATGATCGCCCACGAGCTCGGATTGTTGGAAGAGATCAGGGAGATGCCGAGCGGGACTATCCCGATGGCCCAGGTCCAGGCCAGTGTTCGACGGCGAGACGGTGTGAGGAGCCAGAAGAGGAGAGACGTCAGACCGACGAACAGTACAGCGTTCACGATCCGCATGACCATCGCCGACACCGCGTACTGCGGGCTCGCGAACACCCCCATCACCGCGTAAAAGACCGGGGGATAGGTGCCGGCGAAGTTGCCGCGCTCGGTCGGGATCAGGTCGCTTGCTGACTGCCGCGGATCCACGTCGCATTTGACGAGCTGGCTCGGGTAGAGGTCGTTGCAGAGCACTTGCGCGACGCCCTTGGGGATCGCTCTCTCGTCAGGATGACCGGGCACGGGTTCGCAGAGGCCGGGTCGGTCACCCAGCGCGCACCAGGTGCTCGCCAGATGGAAGTCGTCGTCGGGACTGGAACCGATGGGGGTCGCGACGGCCCACATGATCAAGGTGATGAGCGCGAAAACCGGTGCCAGAAAGATGAGGTTCCGCCGACGGTGCGACGACGGAGCGGTTCTGGAGATCGGCACTGGGAAAGCTTACCTGGCGCCGACTGAACGCTCAGAGCTCATCGAGCTGGAGCATCCGTGGCATCCCTTGTTCGGACAGGGCGAGCCTCGTCGACGGCGGCGGCGTAGACGCGGTCGAACTCCGCACCGATCGCGGCTCGGCTGAAGCGCGCGCGGATGGGGTCGGCGATCGCGTGTGCATCGACTCCGGCGAAGCGCTCGGCGGCAGTGAGGATGCCCCGCCCGTAAGCCTCCGGAGTGTTCTCGTGCACGATCACTGAGTTCGACGCGTCGACGTAGTCGTCGTATCCGCCCACGAGAGGCACGACGACGGCGCGGCCCGCGGAGAGCGCTTCGGCGGCCGCGGTGAAGAAGTTCTCCTGCGCGGTCGGCAGGAAGAACAGGTCGGCGGCGGCGATCCGGGCGAAGATCTCTTCCGGTGGCACGCTTCCGACGAGAGTGACGTCCTCACTGACGCCGAGTCGCGCCGCGAGATCGGATGCCTCACCGGCGAGGGGTCCGCCTCCGATCCAGCTCAGATGTGCCGGCTGCGACTGTGCTCGAAGCCAGTGCAGCGTCTCGATCGCCATGAGGGGCTGCTTGCGATCGACGAGTGCTCCCACCGCGACCAGTTCGAGGCGCTCACCGAATCGCGCCCGATTGAGCGGAGACCGGTTCTCGACGACGCAGGCGACCGTGCTCGCCGCGCCGGGTCTCCCGTATCGGCTCAGTACTGCGGTGAGCTGCGAGGTGACGCCGGTGAGTCGGTGCGGAAGCCGCAGAGCATGCCGTAGCCAAGCCACGCGGGGCCAGATCCCACCGACGCTCGATGGATTGCTGACCCCGTTCCAGTGCTCCGTGTGTACCCAGGGCCGTCCGGTCAGCACGGAGGCGGGTGCAGCCACCAGAACCGATGAGAACGCCATCGTGTGCAGGATGTCGGCTTTGCGTGCGGCACGACGGATCTCGCGCCACGTTCGCAGCATGCCGAGCGGGTTGCGCACGGAAAACGGCAGTCGACGCACCCGGATGCCCTGGTAGGTCTCCGTTCTCGGACCCGTTGTGCCCATGAGCGAGACGTGGATGACACGCACGTCATGGTTCTGCGCGATGGCGCGTGCGTGCTCCAGATTGAACGGAGCTTCACCCGGACGCTCCGCACTCGGGAACCAGGTGGTGACGACCAGGACCCGCACGTTCGCCTACCCCGTCATCCCGGCCAGAGCGGCCTGCTCGGCGAACGCGGGAACGGTCTTCACGAGCTCGTCGAACGTACCGCTGGCGGCGATCCTGCCGTCGGCCATGAAGTAGATGCGATCGGCGTGCCGGATGGTCGACAACCGGTGCGCCACCAAGATCACGGTCACCTTGCCGTGGAGCTCGCGGATGGCAGTGGCGACCGCTGCCTCCGTGGCCGTGTCGAGAGCGCTGGTCGCCTCATCCATGACCAGCACGTACGGATCGACGTACAGGGCGCGTGCGATCCCGAGTCGCTGACGCTGCCCACCGGACAGGGCGAGTCCGCGTTCGCCGATGGTGCCGTCGAGCCCGCCATCGCGGCCGGCGATCACATCCCACAGCTGCGCCTGTTCCAGAGCGGCTCGTGCTCGAATCGGATCCACGTCGTCGGACCACGTCAGCGCGACGTTCTGACCGACCGTCCCGTCGAACAGCGAGACGTCCTGGGGAACGTACCCGACCCGCGAGTGCCACGCCGACGCGACGTGCCGCAGCGGGGTTCCGTCGATCGTGATAGAACCGGTCGTCGGATCGATCAGACCGAGGATCAGGTCGACGAGTGTCGACTTGCCCGCACCGGACGAGCCGACGAAGGCGACGGTCGAACCGAAAGGGACCGACAGGGAGACGTCGTGCAGTGCATCGGGCGACTCCGGAGAGTACGAGAAGGTGACGTTCTCGAGTTCGAGCGTGCTCGGGTGCTCAGGGAGATGACCCGTGTCGAGACCGCCGCGTGCCTCCTCGTTCTGTCTCTCCATATTGCGGATGTCTGCGATCACGTTCTGCGCGTGCGGCAGGTTGGCTGTCGTCGTGCCGATCACGGCCTGGAAACGGGTGATCGACGGCGCCATACGGAATCCCGCAAGGCTGAAGATGGAGACCGCGGTGATCGCCGCGGTCAGACCGCCGCCTGTGACGAAGCCGACGGCTCCGACGAGGACCAGGCCGCCGATCACGGCGGATTCGAGGATGTACCGCGGCACCAGGTTGAGGAACTGGATGTTCGCGCGAGCACGCGACGTTCTCACACGGTTCGCGTGCACCACGGCCGCCACCTCGGAGGACTTGTTGCGCAGCGTCACCTCTTTGAGCGCACCGATCATCTCGGTGAGGAGCCGGGAGACCGTATAGGAGTAGTCGCGGTTCACACGACCGGCGACCTGCGAGCGGCGTGACACCCAGAAATAGAGCGCGAGACCGACGAGCCCGAGATAGATGAGCGCCGTGAGCGCGATCGCCGGCTGAGCGACGACGAGCACCAAGAAGACGACGATGAACGTCGTTGCCTCTCCGATGAGGGATGCGGCAGGGAGGAGCACACCGGCGATGGTGTTGGCGATGCCCCAGTCGGCGAGCCGGACGACGTCGGCCGAGTTCCGTTTGAGACGTTCGACCCATGGGGCGGCGAGGTACGCGTCGAGCAGTCGATCGCCGATGCCGAGCTCGAAGGAGGCGAAGCGCCTGGTCGCGTGGTACTGGATGAGCGAAGCGAGGATCCCTTTCAGGATCACCACCACGCAGATGAGCACGAGGATCCAGACCAGACCCGCCGTGTCCACGGTGCCGAACAGCGGAAGGTCCAGGGACTTGCCGGAGAGGAGGGGGGTGATCACGACGGCAAGCAGCCCGAGGGAGAATGCGTCGAGCAGGGCGAGCAGCCCGACGAACCACGAATAGAACTTCAGGTATCGGCGGCCGGCCTTCGGCAGCAGTGGAACCAGTTCGCGCAGTGTGCGCCAGAGCGCCTTCACAGCTCGGGCCGTGCGTGCCGCATCGACTCGGAAACGCTGAAGTACAGGATCATCATGGCTCGTCTCTGCACCCGTCAACCCCGGGGTGTCGCGGCCAGTTTACAGAACCGCTCCCGAACGTCGGCCGTGCGCCGTTCGCGACTGATGGGCCGGTGGGCGACCGAATAGGCTGGTGGTGTGCGCGTATTAAGTGTGGTGGGTGCTCGCCCACAGTTCGTCAAGCTGGCTCCGATCGCGACCGCCATGGCGGGGAAGGTCGAGCACATCGTCGTGCACACCGGTCAGCACTACGACGAGCTGATGTCCGACGTCTTCTTCCGCGATCTGGGCATCCCGGCCCCGGATGTGAACCTGGCGATCGGCTCGGGACCCCACGGCGCGCAGACGGGAGCGATGCTGGCGGCGATCGAACCCGTCATCGAGGAGTATGCACCCGACTGGGTGCTGGTCTACGGCGACACGAACTCGACGCTCGCAGCAGCCGTCGCAGCGGTGAAGATGCACGTGCCGCTTGCGCACCTCGAGGCCGGTCTGCGCTCCTTCAACCGGCGGATGCCGGAGGAGCACAATCGTGTCCTCACCGATCACGCCGCCGACCTCCTGCTCGCACCCACGTCTGTGGCCATGGGTCACCTCGCCGATGAAGGTCTCGCCGATCGCAGCGTTCTGGTCGGAGACGTCATGACGGATGTTCTGTACACCGTTCGCGACGGCGTGCTCGCGGGTTCAGGACCACAGGGAGCCGGCGACTACTACATCGCGACCATCCATCGTCCCGACAACACCGACGATCCCGCCAGGCTCCGGGCGATCGTCGATGGGCTCGCCGGTCTCGACCGTCCCGTGCGTCTGCTGGCGCATCCTCGTCTCGTCGCAGCCGGTGAGGCATCCGGCATCGACCTCGGTCGTGGGGCGATCGAGCTCGCGTCGCCTCTGGCGTATCCCGAGCTCGTGGCAGCGGTGATGGGAAGCGCCGGAGTGATCACCGACTCGGGAGGTCTGCAGAAGGAGGCGTTCCTGCTGAGGGTGCCTGCGACCACGGTACGTCCGGAGACTGAGTGGGTCGAGACGGTCGATCTCGGCTGGAACGTCCTGGTCGGGTCCGACCTCTCGAGCTTGCGGGACGCCGTTCAGCGTCCGCGCCCGGCGGACACGGAAGCCGCGCCCTACGGCGACGGCCATGCCGCAGACCGCGTCGTGGAGGTCCTCTCCGAGCACGCCGAAGGCCCCGCGCGCTAGTCCAGCGACAGGAGTCTGCTCGCGGCGAGCCGACCGGACGCGGCCAGCGATGCGTTCTCGTGCACCCATTGGGAACGCCGGCGTCTGTGGCGTGCGGTGTCGCCCTCGAGCTGTGCATCGATCGCGGCGATCATCGCTGCGGCGACCGATTCGGGGTCGTAGTCGCATCGCCAGCCGAGATCGTTCCGCTCGACGAGGTCTGCACCCGCTCCGATGCCGGCGAACACCACGGGTGTGCCGCACGCCGCGGCGGCATACGTCTTCGTCGGCTTGGCGAAGTCGTATCCGACGCCCGGCTTGATGCTGGCGAGAGCGGCCGTCGCTCCGCGGATCCACTCGGCGGTACGAGCCGGCGGAATGACTCCTCCGAGGTGCACGGAGGACGATAGGCCGAGTCGTTCGGCGGTCTCGCGGATGTGCGGCTCCTCCACACCCTGCCCGAAGAATCGGATGGACGCCGTCGGGTGCTCGGCGCGCACGATCGCGAGGGCTTCGACGAACACGGAGGGGCCCTGCCACTCGGACATCGCGCCGGTGTACACGAACGTGGGATGCGAGTGCTCGGCGACGGGTCCATCCGGGGTGAAGACCTCGGTGTCGACACCGTTGCCGACGGTCTCGACAGTGGAAGCGCCGACGCCGAAGCCGATCACCTTCTGCGCGACCTCATCCGAGACGGCCACGACGAGGCGAGCGTGCCGAAGCACGGATCCCTCGACCGCCCGCATGACGCGAACCAGGACGTCCGGAGCTCCGAGTGCGATCAGACCGTCGGTCCACACATCGGCCGCGTAGTACGCATACGGACGGCGACGGATGCGGCTCGTGATCGACACGACCATCCCCGTCGTGGGCGGCGGCTCGGAGACGACGAGCTCCGCGCGCGCGAACAGCAGACGGAAGAAGAGCGGGATGTCGAAGCTGAGGTACTGCACGTAGCCGCGAACGTTTCCGCCGGAATCGCGTAAGACAGGGAAGCGGGAGACCCGAACGTGCTCATCGGGCGCCGGAGTCGGCGTGCCGCGCGGGGGAATGGTCGTCACGACCCGTACCTCGGCGCCTTGGTCGGCAAGGCCGCGAGCGAGCGCGCGAAGCCGGAAAGCCGCTGCTCCCACCTCCGGTGCATAGAGGCGGGAGGCGATGAGCACCCGCCTCATGCGTGGGCTCACACCGTGATGTGGACGGTCGACGCGCTCGCGGCCGATTCGAGAACCGCTTCCGCAACGCGCACGTTCTCCAGGCCGTCGCGCATGGTCACCACCCCCGCACCCGACGTCGGGACGCCGAGGATCGCGTCTCGGAACGCTTCGTGCTCCAGACGAAGCGGTTCACGCTTGGTGATGGCGAACCGCACGACCGTACCTTCCGAGACACCGCGGAACGCCATGACGGATTCCCACTCGGTCTGAACCGTGCCGTTCTCGTAGAACGTCAGGTCACCGCTGATCGTGTCGGCGACGAGGGCGCCGCGCTCGCCGGTGACGATGGTGACCCTCTCCTTCATGGGCGACAGCCAGTTGACGAGGTGGTTCGTGATGACGTTGTTGCGGAGGCGAGCCGTGAACGAGACCATGTCCTCGAACTCGCGTCCGCTGCGCAGGGCGGTCTGAGCCGACACTGTGGCGAAGCGGCTCTGCGCGAGCCAGGAGGTCAGGTCGATGTCGTGGGTCGCGAGATCCTTGACCACCCCGACATCGGCGATACGCGACGGGAACGGTCCCTGGCGTCGTGTCGCGATCTGGTAGACGTCGCCGAGGTCCCCGTTCTCGATCCGCGCCCGGAGGCTGAGAAGGGCCGGGTTGAACCGTTCGATGTGACCGACGGCGCCGACCAGTCCCGCGGCTTCGAATGCCTCGACCACCCGTGTCGCCGAGGCGACATCGCCCGAGAGGGGCTTCTCCACGAGTGCGTGCACCCCGGCCTCGGCCAACCGGATGGCGATCTTCTCGTGCATCGCCGTGGGAACCGCGACGACGGCGGCATCGATGCCCTGGTCGATCAGCTCGTCGACGCTGGACGCGATCGGCAGATCACCGGCGACTCCGTGCGGATCGCCCATGGCATCCGCGACTCCGGCGAGGGTCACACCATCGACCTCGCGGATGACACGGGCGTGGTGACGGCCCATCATGCCGAGGCCGATGAGGCCGACGCGTACATCAGCCATCAGGCACCAGCTCCCGCGAGTGCGTTCACGGCCGAGACGATGCGATCGAGGTCGGCAGCGGACAGGGACGGGTGCACCGGGATGGACAGCACCTCACGCGCGGCGCGTTCCGTCTCCGGAAGGTCTTCCGTACGTGCGAACGAGGGGAGACGGTGATTCGGGATGGGGTAGTAGACCCCGCTGCCGATCGCGTACTCCTCGCGCAGGGCGGCTGCGAAACCGTCCCTGTCCTCTGCCACGCGGATCGTGTACTGGTGATACACGTGCGTCGCCTTGTCTGCGATCACAGGTGTTCCGACGCCACGGAGGTTCGCGTCGAAGAAGGCGGCGTTCGCCTGACGCTGCTCGGTCCAGCCCTGCACCTTGGTGAGCTGCACACGCCCGATAGCGGCGTGGAGGTTGGTCATCCGGGCGTTGAAGCCGACGATCTCGTTCTCGTACTGCTTCTCCATGCCCTGGTTGCGGAGAAGTCGCAGTCGGCGTGCGACCTCGTCGTCTCCGGTCGTGACCATGCCGCCCTCTCCGGAGGTCATGTTCTTGGTGGGGTAGAGGCTGAACATCCCGAAAGTGCCGAACGAGCCGACCGGCCGTCCGCCGAACTGGGCTCCGTGTGCCTGGGCGGCGTCTTCGAAGAGCCGGAGCCCGCGTCGCTCGGTCAGCTCGCCGAACGCCGCCATGTCGGCGGGCTGGCCGTACAGGTGCACGGGCATGACGCCGACGGTCTTGTCGGTGATGACAGCATCCACCGCTCGGGGGTCCAGGTTGTAGGTCACAGGATCGATGTCGGCGAAGACCGGTGTGGCACCGGTGAGGGCGACGGAGTTGGCGGTGGCAGCGAAGGTGAACGACGGGACCACGACCTCGTCACCCGGTCCGACGCCGGCGGCGAGGAGTCCGAGGTGGAGACCGGCCGTGCCGGAGTTCACGGCGACAGAGTGCCTTCCGTCGACCAGCTGGGACGAGAACTCGCGCTCGAAGGATGCGACCTCCTCGCCCTGTGCGAGCATGCCGGAGACGAGCACCGCATCCACGGCCGCCCGTTCCTCGTCGCCGACGATCGGCTTCGCAGCGGGGATGAAAGCACCAGCTTCAGTCATTCGTTCACCTCGGTGAGTTCGTTGTCGGTTTCGCGGTAACGGTCGCCCGTGCTCGGGCACACCCATTCGTCACCGCGCTGTTCAAGTGGAAATCCTGCTTTGCCGACCCAGCGGATCCGTCGGGCTGGAACGCCGGCGACCAGAGCGAAATCGGGGACGTCTTTCGTGACCACCGCACCGGCGGCGACGGTAGCCCATCGGCCGATCGTGACCGGTGCCACGCAGACCGCGCGCGCACCGATCGAGGCGCCCTGACCGATGGTCACACCGACCGGGGTCCAGTCGTGTGCGCTCTTCAACTCTCCGTCGGGCGTTATCGCCCGGGGATACGTGTCGTTGGTCAGCACAACGGCGGGGCCGATGAAGACACCGTCGCCGAGCACTGCCGGCTCGTAGACGAGAGCGTAGTTCTGCACTTTGCAGTTGTCGCCCATCCGTACACCAGTGCCGATGTACGCTCCACGGCCGACGATGCAGTTCTCCCCGAGCACGGCGTCTTCACGGACCTGGGCCAGATGCCAGACCTTGGAGCCGTCGCCGATCACCGCATCGGGCGAGACGTCGGCCCCGGGTGCTACGAAAGCCAACGTCATTCGTCCTTTCCGAGGGGGAGTGCGTGCTTCGGGTGGCGGAGAACGCCCATCGAAACTACCACGCCGCACATTCACGGGCCCTGACAGGGCAAGGCCATCCAGGTCGTCCGCATCCGCCGGAGCTACTATGGTTCAGCAATCCCACCCGCAGCCGCGCCAAGCGCGACGCCGATCTGGAGACGAACGATTTCTGCAGCCGAGAGCAAGACCTGGCTGGTGATCCCCCTCTACAACGAGGCACCTGTCATCCGCGCCGTGGTGAACGACGCGCGGAAGGTGTTCCCGCAGGTGGTCTGCGTCGATGACGGGTCGAGTGACGGATCGGCCGCCGAGGCCGCTGCCGCAGGGGCCGTCGTCGTCAAGCATCCGATCAACCTCGGTCAGGGGGCGTCGCTTCGCACGGGTCTCGATTGGGCGCTGACTGATCCGGAGGCGGAGTACTTCGTGACGTTCGACGCGGATGGACAGCATCAGGTGTCCGACGCAGTCGCGATGGTGCGGATGCTCTCCGAGCAACCCCTCGATGTCGTCGTGGGCTCACGATTCCTCGACGATCGCACCAAGGTCTCGCTTCTCAAGAAGGCCGTGCTCAAGACCGCCGTCGCGTTCGAGCGACGAAGCACCGGCGTGCGGCTGACGGATGCGCACAACGGACTGCGCGCCTTCAACCGAAAAGCGGCGTCGTCCATCGCGATCACGCAGAACCGCATGGCGCACGCGTCGGAGATCGTGTCCGAGATCTCGCGCAATAACCTCCGTTGGGCCGAGTCGCCCGTGCACGTCGTGTACACGGACTATTCGAAGGCCAAGGGGCAATCGGTGTGGAACTCGGTCAACATCCTCAGCGATCTGTTCGTGAAGTAGGAGGCGCATCATGGACGCCGGTCAGACAGTGATCAAAGTCATCCTCGTCGTCGTGCTCGCCGCGTTCGCGGTGTTCCTGATGATCCCGGGCAGAGGGCAGCGGCATGTGGCGATCCGCCGGCTCGTCATGCTGGTGCTGCTCGCACTGGTCGTTCTGGCGGTCATCTTCCCGTCCGCTGTCACTGCCGTCGCACATCTCGTGGGCGTCGGGAGGGGAGCCGACCTGCTTCTCTACGGACTGATCGTGGTGTTCGCCGGAAACTCGATCCTCGTGCAGCGACGGCACAGGAACACCGAACGAGAGATCACCATCCTGGCGCGACAGCTCGCGATCCTGCAGGCCTCGAAGCCGACCGAGCTGCCGGCGGCGGAAACTGCCCCGAGGCCGGAGGAAGTGGTCGCGGAGTCGGACGCTCAGGCCGAGTCGTCGGGCGTCTCGTAGACTCGGGCCCATGCGTATTCTGGTCACCGGCGGCGCCGGCTACATCGGCGCGCATGTCGTCCGCCTCCTGGTCGAGCGCGGCGACGAGGTCGTCATCGCCGACGACCTGGTGACGGGAGACGCCGCACGGGTTCCGGGCATCCGTATGCTGGCCGTCGATCTGGCCTCGCTCGAGTCGATCGGCGTGCTCGCGCAGAGTCTGCGGGAGGAGCAGATCGACGCGGTTCTGCACTTCGCCGCTCGCAAACAGGTCGGGGAGTCGGTCGAGCGTCCGGCCTGGTACTACCAGCAGAACGTGGGAGGGCTCGCCAACCTGCTGCTCGCCATGGAAGAGGCGGGTGTCACTCGTCTCGTGTTCTCCTCGTCGGCGGCCGTCTACGGTGCGGCCAGCGGATCCGCGATCTCCGAGGATGCACCGACTGCGCCCGCCAACCCGTACGGAGGCACGAAACTGGCCGGCGAGCAGCTCGTGGGCGACGCCGGAGCGGCGTTCGGGCTCTCGGCTGTCAGCCTGCGCTACTTCAACGTCGCCGGGGCCGGCTGGCCGGAGCTGGCCGACCGGGCGAGGCTCAATCTCGTTCCCATGGTCTTCGAACGCATTGACGCAGGACTCCCGCCGCTCATCTTCGGCGACGACTACGACACTCCCGACGGAACCTGCGTGCGCGACTACGTGCACGTGCTCGATGTGGCCCAGGCGCATCTCACGGCCGTCGACCACACGGTCAGCGGACGCGGGGATCACGAGGTCTTCAACATCGGCACAGGCGAAGGAACCAGCGTTCGCCGCGTGGTGGAGGCGATCCTCGAACTTGCGGGCTCTTCTCTCGTTCCCGAGGTCGTCGAACGGCGCGCGGGCGATGCGGCGGTGGTCGTCGCCTCGGCGGCGAAGATCCAGCACAGGCTGGGATGGCGCGCCTCATACGATCTCGACGACATCGTCCGGTCGGCCTGGGACGCGCATGTCGCGGCTGGGGTTGCACGCTGAATGGCCTAGCGTGAAGCGCGTGGCCGCATCCGACTCGCCGGCGACCGTGTCAGCACGACCGCGGTTCGCACGCACCTTCTGGATTCCGTTCGCCTTCCTCGCGATGCTGTCTACGCTCTGGGCACTCGCGAGTCCGCTCTTCTCGATCCCGGATGAGAACGCGCACGCCGCCAAGGCCATCGCACAGCTGCGCGGGCAGGTGATCGGTGCCGTCGAGCCGGGGGCGAAGTATCTGGTCGTCCAGTTGCCGCCCGGATATCACTACAACCATTCGGCGATGTGCTATCTCTTCGTCCCGGAGGACTCCGCGCACTGCGCAGTGCACTTCGGTGACGGTTCTGGCCTCGCATCGTTCGACACCTGGGTCGGCGCCTACAACCCCATCTATTACTACCTCGTCGGTTGGCCGACACTCCTCACAGACCACGGCGAAGTCGGCGTCTACGGGATGCGGATCGCCAGCGCACTGCTCTGTTCGGCGCTTCTGGCTTGGGCGTTCCAGGCTGCCCTCTCGTCTCGACGGCGACGGTGGATTCCGCTCGGACTCATGGTGGCGGCGGGCCCGATGGTGCTCTACCTCGCCGGATCGGTGAACCCGAACGGTTTGGAGATCGCCTCGGCCGCAGCGCTCTGGGCCGCGCTGCTCCGACTGCTCGAACGCCACAGACCGGACTCCGACGATGCCGGGCTCTCCCGCGGCTACCTCTGGACGATCGTCACGATCTCCGCGGTCTTTCTCGCGAACGCTCGGTCGGTCGGACCGCTCTGGGTGGTGATCGTGGTGGCGGCGTGCCTCGCGGTCGTCGGGCTCCCCGCGGTGATCGCGTTCTTCCGCCGTCGGGCCAATTACATCTGGATCGGTGCGATCGCGTTCGGGATGCTCTTCTCCGGGGTGTGGACTCTCGCGACCAACGGAGCGGGCGGCCAGGCCGGTGCGAACGACGCACCACTCGTCGGTGCTGGTGCGATCTCCGGCATCGCGGCGATGCTTCGGCGGACTCCCGGCTTCGTCCAGCAGGGACTCGGCGTCTTCGGCTGGCTCGACACACCGCTGCCGTGGATGCTCTACGCCCTTCCGATCGTCGCGATCGCGATCCTGGTCGTGCTCGCCGTGTCGGGTGCGGGCAGACGTGCCATGATCGTGACGGTGTCCGCCCTCGTCGGCGCCATTCTGATCCCAGCCGTCGTCCAGGGGGTGACCGTCTCCCGCACCGGGCTGATCTGGCAGGGACGTTACGGTCTGTTCCTGTACATCGCCGTTCCGCTCCTCGCAGCTTGGATGCTGTCCCGGCCTCAGGCGGCGCGTCTGGACTTCATCTCCGTTCGGGTCACACGGATCGGCCTCGCGTTGTGCGCCCTCTACGGCCCGCTCGCGTTCTTCTCTGTGCTCCGGCGGTACACCACCGGATTGGGCCACGGCATCGGCGCGATGTTCGCCGGCCCGGAATGGCAGCCGCCGCTCGGCTGGCTGACCCTCACCGTGTTGTATGGGGTGATCGCCGTCGGTTTCGCCATCTGGCTCGGCTTCGTGGCCTCCGACGGCCGGCGACGGGACCGCGAAGTGGCGGTCGATGAGGAGCGCACAGTCTCGCCCGGCGTCGCCTCCGGTCGGATCTAGCGTGAAGATCGCCATCATCTACGACTGCTTGTACCCCGTCAACGCGGGAGGCGGGGAGCGTGTGTACCGGCGAATGGCCGAGCTGCTCGTCGACCGCGGGCACTCGGTCGACTACCTCACACGCAGACAGTGGGCGGAGGGGGATGCGCCTGACACATCGTTCTCGCTCGTTCCGGTCTGGTCCGGTGAGATCT
>Ga0256795_1000633_pt1 | contig 13413 bp, 10 predicted proteins | sample MC6MC0946MT_FD_186353 | JGI IMG/M metagenome (GOLD analysis project Ga0256795, IMG submission 186353) | Metatranscriptome of enriched soil aggregate microbial communities from Iowa State University, Ames, United States - MC6-MC0946-MT... | ecosystem: Environmental > Terrestrial > Soil >... | reverse complement strand
TAAATCTCTACGGTAACGTTCTTCATCATTTTGCATAAACGGTACAATATGTGGATTAACCTGACTGGCAATGGTGTAATTCAAATTATAAAGACGTGACATGCGCTCTTGAGGGAAATCATTTCGTACGCTGCCATCCACCCAACGGGTATTGGCCAAATAAGGAGTATGTACACCATCGTAACGTTTACTAATTAAACGCACAGGTGGAAATAAAACAGGTACAGCACAGGATGCCAATACTGCACTCCAGACCAACAAATCTGGTGAGGTATATTTATTCATGATGCGTACATCTTCTTGAGAAACATCATAAGGTGCAACGGTGACATTAATATCCAAGCCTGATTTTTCAAAAGCCTCATGAAAAGTCACATCGCCTAAATTTTCAACCAAGAATTTTTTAAGATATCGGACATCTGCAAAACCACCATTGCCTTTGATTAATTCTTTTACACTACGAAAGTGAAAAGCTTCGCTATAAAATTGGTCACCACTGAGTAAGTTTGGAATTTCACCTGGTTCATTTACCCCCAACATCGCCGTCATAATTGCGCCAGCACTCGAACCTGAAAGTACTTTGGGCATCAAGTCTTGTTCCATCAATGCTTTACAAACGCCACTATGAAATAAACCCAATGTAGCCCCACCTGAAAACATCAATGCAGGTTGACCATAGGCCTTTTCACAGTTTTCAAAAAACTTCCTTTTACTTTCATGACATAAAGTTTGGCAACCATCTGAAGCGATGAATGCCAAACTATTACTCACTTCCTCAATATAATCTTCAATTATTTTTTTTGTCCCAACATAGGTATGCGCAAATAACATCGGGTGCCCAATATTGGCAACATCATGACTAAATCCCTCTCTAAGGATATACATCAAGTCTTGGGTTCGATTTTGCATTCGGTAACGGCGTAATAAATTTAATCGATGGGAAATAATTTCAGCATCAAAATATGGTGAGGTATTATCTAGCTTCCACTCCTGTGCCCCCGTTTCTTCATCCAGTTTTAACGCTATAGATTTCCACTCTTCATAGTTTTCTGCATGTTTCAGTTTTCTTTTTAGTTTTTTAATACGATAAGCCTGATGCGGATTTAAATCTTGAGTAAGTTCTAATAACATTTCTAATATTCCTTTGATTTTTAATCCGACACTTTTAAATACCTGTCGATAAACTATGCTGAAAAATAACCAGATAATCAATTACCATAAGTCATTTAATTCTTGCTTTAGATTCCAATTATCGCCTATTGAGATTAGCTCAATAAAATTACTGTGCTAATATCAACCACACATTGTAATTTCTGAAAATAGCGAACGGATATGGCAACTTTCGACTTACCTGACAATATCATCCAAAAATTATCCACTGTTCTGGATCAGTTACATCAAGTCCTTCCTGAAAAGAAACAAGATACTGACTTTAAAGCAGTGGCTTTTAGGTGGCACGATAAACAACTCAAAGCGATTTATAACCCGAAAGCAATGCATTTGGATGATCTTAAAGGGATTGAACGGCAGAAAGCTAAAATTTTACAAAATACTGAACAATTTCTACACGGCTTACCTGCCAACGACATTTTACTGACTGGCTCACGCGGCACAGGAAAATCATCCATTGTTCGCTCTTTACTTACTCAGTATGCAGAACAAGGCTTACGTTTAATTGAAATTGAACGAGATGATTTGTCTGACTTGCCAGAAATTCAAAAAATTATTAAAGATCGGCCAGAAAAGTTCATCGTTTATTGTGATGACTTGGCATTTAATGCTGAAGATGAAAATTACCGTAGTTTAAAAAGCGTGTTAGATGGCTCGCTACAATCTGGCTCAAGTAATTTTGTGATTTACGCAACCAGTAACCGTCGTCATTTATTGCCCGAATTTATGCATGAAAACACGCCTGTAACCAAAGTCGATGTGCCGCAATATAAAGAGTTGCATCCGCAAGAAGCCATCGAAGAAAAGATTTCATTATCAGATCGTTTCGGTATGTGGTTGTCTTTTTATCCAATGGATCAAAATCTTTATTTAGAAATTGTGGAACATTATTTGGCAAAAGCAGCAATGCCCTTTACTGAGGATGTTCGTGCGGAGGCTTTAAGATGGTGTCAGGCACGTGGTCAACGTTCAGGTCGTGCAGCATATCAATTCTCTAAACATTGGATTGGTTCAGAACGTTTAAAGGCATTATAAGCCCAACTTTTTTAGATATACAAAGCTCTAACTGAATAATAGTCAGGGCTTTAAATTATTCATCAAATAAATCGGTTCAATATACATGACCAAGCTAAGCGAATAGCAGACTCTCCAATAAAAGATCATATTTTTATTGGCTTAGTCATCCTAAACTTATTTATCGCACATTAAAGTGTCCCTGCGTGTTGGTCTCATCTGAACACAATCGCACGGACGAACACTGCTACTTTATTTAATCCATATGATTCAAATAAAGCTTAATTTCTTTATTCCCATGCAAAACCGCCTGCCAACATATAACTCAAACTGACTGCTGGTTAATCATGCAACTAAAAGCCAAAATTAAAAAATTCAGTATATTTAGATATATTTCAATAACTTAAATTCAAATCAATAATTCATCCAGAACATTTTATTTCAGCACATCACAGTTTAAGCGTGATAAAATAGCCGGCAGTTTCATATAGGATAGGTCTATGCAGTTTGTTCATCTTGGTATTCATACCGAATTCTCTATTACAGAATCGATCGTACGTATACCTGATCTGATTAAAGCTGCCGCATCTGATGAAATGCCTGCTTTAGCCATTACAGACCTATCCAATCTGCATGCAGCAGTTAAGTTTTACAACAAATCGCTGGGGAAAGGGATTAAACCTATTTTCGGCAGTGTAATTCGATTAAACGATGCCAACCATAAAGCAACTTTACTGGCGATGACCAATAAGGGATGGCGTGGGCTGACTGAAATTGTCTCTCGTGGCTTTATTGAAGGACAACAACTGTCGATTCCATGTGTACAAAAAGAGTGGGTGCTTGAACAGTCTCAAGACATCATTGTACTTTTGGGTCTACATAGTGATGTCGGAGAAATGCTTTGTGCAGCTTATCCTGAAAAAGCCGAACCGCTGTTAGAACAATGGATCGAAAAATTTGGCAATCGTGTTTATTTAGCATTGACGCGAACAGGTCGCCCATTAGAAGAAAGCTTCAATGAAGAAGCAGTTAAACTTGCTGCAAAATACAATATTGGTGTTGTAGCACATAATGATGTGCATTTTGTTAGACCAGAAGATTATGAAGCACATGAAGCACGCGTTTGTATCGCAGATGGATATGTTCTAGGTGATAATAAACGCCCTAAGCACTACAGCCCTGAGCAATATTTTAAAACCTCTGCTGAAATGATTAAGTTATTCGCAGATATTCCAAGTGCGATAGAAAACACCTTACAAATTGCAAAGCGTTGTACAGTTTCACTCCGTTTAGGATTCCATGATCTACCAGACTATCCGATTCCGGAAGGGCATACCATCCATTCTTACTTTGAGCATCTTTCTGAAATTGGTTTAGAAGAACGCTTAGACTTCCTTTATCCTGTTGAAACACGTGATGAAGATTGGGCTGAAATTCGTAAGCCTTATGATGAACGTCTGGCCTATGAGCTTGGCATTATCAATAAAATGGATTTCCCCGGTTACTTCCTCATCGTTATGGACTTCATTCAATGGTCTAAAAATAATGGTGTTCCTGTAGGCCCTGGTCGTGGTTCAGGTGCAGGCTCACTGGTCGCTTATAGTTTAAAAATTACCGACTTAGACCCGCTGCGTTATGACCTACTCTTCGAGCGTTTCTTAAACCCAGAACGTGTATCCATGCCCGACTTTGATATCGATTTCTGTATCGCTGGGCGTGATAAGGTCATCGATTATGTGGCACGCCATTATGGTCGTGATGCGGTTTCTCAGATTGCAACCTTCGGTACCATGGCTGCTAAAGGTGCGATTCGAGATGTAGCAAGGGTTTTAGGTAAATCTTACGGTTTGGCAGATCGTATTTCTAAAATGATTCCGACTAAACCTTTAGGTCTCACCTTAGAAGAATCTATTGAGGCTGAACCACAACTTAAAGATATCGTTACCAATCCATCCAACCCAGATTATGACGATGCTGCTGAAATCTGGGAAATGGCGCTCAAGCTTGAAGGCATTACCCGTAATACTGGTAAACACGCTGGTGGTGTGGTCATCGCACCAACCAAAATCACCGATTATTCGGCAATTTTGTGTGAAGCTGATGGTACAGGGCGGGTTGCCCAATTCGATAAAGATGATGTAGAAGCTGCAGGTTTAGTAAAATTCGACTTCTTGGGTTTACGTAACCTTACTGTAATTGAAGATGCGATTCAAAATATCAATAAGCGTATTCAATCTGATAAGCCGTTAAATATTTCAAACATTCCCTTAGACGATCCTAAATCCTATGCAGTATTTGCTGATGCAAATACCACCGCGGTATTCCAGTTTGAATCCGTGGGCATGAAAAAAATGCTTAAAGAAGCACGCCCAAGTAAATTTGAAGAAATTATTGCCTTCGTATCCTTATATCGACCGGGTCCAATGGACCTTATTCCTGACTTTATCCATCGTATGCATGGTGGGGAATTTGAATACTTACATCCGCTGTTAGAAAGTGTACTCGAACCCACTTATGGGATCATGGTATATCAGGAACAGGTGATGCAAGCCGCACAGTTCTGTGCAGGCTATACACTGGGTGGTGCAGATTTACTTCGTCGTGCGATGGGTAAAAAGAAAGTCGAGGAAATGGTCAAGCAACGTGCCACCTTTATTGAAGGTGCTGCGAAAAAAGATATTGATGAAGGTACAGCCAACCATATATTTGACTATATGGAAAAATTCGCAGGCTATGGTTTTAACAAATCACATGCCGCCGCTTATGCTTTAGTTGCCTATCAAACGGCTTGGTTAAAAGCACATTACCCTTCTGAATTTATGGCTGCGGTCATGTCTTCGGAAATGCAAAATACAGATAACATTGTATTTTTAATTGATGACTGCCGAATCAACAACTTAGTGGTATTGCCGCCATCGGTAAATATGTCGTTTTACCAATTCTATGCCAGTGATGTAAACACCATTATTTATGGTTTAGGTGCAATTAAAGGTGTCGGCGAACAGGCCATGCAATCCGTGATTGATTCACGTGAGCAAGATGGTCCTTTTAAAGATTTATTTGATTTCTGCCACCGTGTAGATTTGAAAAAAATCAATAAAAGAACATTGGAAGCATTGATTCGCGCTGGTGCACTGGACTGCTTGGGAATTGAACGCTCAAGTTTAATGGCACAACTTCCAGAAGCTGTCCAAGCCGCTGAACAGGCACGTTCAAATCGTGAAACGGGTATCATGGACTTATTTGGTGAAGTTGAAGAGGTTCAACGTAAGCCGGCTAAGCCTGTAAAACCGTGGTCTGATGAAGTGCGTCTAAAAGGCGAAAAAGATACATTGGGTTTATATCTGACAGGTCATCCAATTGATGTCTATCGTGCAGAATTAAAATCATTTATTCCAAATAAAATTAATGAATTAACCCCAACTCGCCGTGGTGTAACTACTGTTTTCGCAGGTTTAGTGGTCGATATTGCCAATTTCCCAAATCGGATGATGATTACCCTTGATGACGGCACAGCACGTATCGAAGTCTCTGCAAATCATGAACGCTTCCAACGCTTTAAAGACATTATTCAAAATGAAAAAGTGGTTGTGATTGAAGGTGAAATTTATGAACGTGAAGGTTTTGACCGTCCTATGGGACGTTTGACCAAAGCATTCACTCTCAATGAAATTCGACAAAAGCGTGCCAATAGCATTGCCATAACACTGAATACTGAAGTGATGACTAAAACTTTAGCCTCGGATATTCAAAAGATCTTACTGCCCTTCTGTAATGTCGATATGTGCCAACATATCCCAATGCAGATCCAGTTAGATTACGACTATGCCACAGCTGAGTTACATTTAGGTCAACAATGGAAAGTTGCCCCATTGGATGAGTTACTTTCGAAATTACGTGATTACTTCGGTAAAGAATCTATTCATATTGAATACCAAGTCAAATCTAAAGCGGCAAAAGCCGTTGATCATCGTGGACTTGCCCAACCGACTCAAGTTGCACCGCCACCAGAAAATATGAGTATGGATGATGCAATGGATGACTATATGGCAGATGCAGGCCAATTCTCTTAACCTCCCTATTTGAATTTAAAGCTTAATATTTTGGAATATTCATGGATATTTTCGACAATGCTGTGATTTCACAGCATTTAAGTCATGTACGTATTGTCATGGTCAATACCACACTTCCTGCCAATATTGGAAGTGCTTTACGTGCGATGAAAACAATGGGCTTAACTAAACTTGTGCTTGTTGCGCCTAAAACCTACCCTCACCCAGATATAGATGCGTTGGCAGCTGGTGCAGCAGATCTGATCGAGCAAATAGAAATTGTCGACAGCTTAGAAAATGCCATTAAAGATTGCCATATTGTATTTGGAACCAGTGCGCGTAGTCGCACCATTCCGTGGCCTTTGCTTGATGCACGCCCTGCGGCTCAAAAATCAATGCAAGCGGTTATTCAACACCAGCAAGAAATCGCTATTGTCTTCGGTCGTGAAGATCGTGGTTTAACCAATGAAGAGCTTGCACTGGCAAACTTTCACGTTACAGTCCCAGTAAATAGTGATTATGGCGTGTTAAATGTCGCTCAAGCAATTCAAGTGCTGTGCTATGAAATGCGTATGGCAACGTTAGAACTGGCTGATAAGAAACTGGATACTGAAGCGATGATGCGTGTAACAGATTCAGAAGATATGCACTGGGATGAACCTTTGGTCACACACGAACAAATGGAACAGTTTTATCCGCATATTGAAAAAATGTTGGCTGAAATCGAGTTTTTAGACCCTAAAAACCCACGTTTACTGCCTTTACGCTTGCGTCGATTATTTGGGCGTATACAATTAGATAAGATGGAATATCATTTATTAAGAGGCATTTTTAGTCGAGTTCAAGCCTTAAATAATGGTACATGGAAAAAGTCAAAAGATGAGGATCAAAACTAATGCTAAAACAGCTTAAAGAAGATATCCAAGCTGTATTTGCGCGAGATCCTGCTGCGCGTAATACATTTGAAGTTTTAACCACATATCCTGGGATACATGCATTAATCATGCATCGTGTTGCCCATGAATTATGGGAAAAAGATTGTAAAACTTCAGCGCGTATTTTGTCTTCTTTTAGTCGTTTTGCAACAGGTATTGAGATTCATCCTGGCGCTAAAATAGGTAAACGCTTTTTTATCGATCATGGCATGGGTGTGGTAATTGGTGAGACAGCAGAAATTGGTGATGATGTCACCCTGTATCATGGAGTGACTTTAGGTGGCACAACATGGAATAAAGGTAAACGTCATCCTACTTTAGCTGACGGTGTTGTGGTGGGCGCAGGTGCAAAAATCCTAGGCCCTTTTGTGGTGGGTAAAAATGCTAAAGTAGGTTCAAATGCTGTGGTGACAAAAGCTGTACCGGATGGCGTCACGGCTGTAGGTAATCCTGCTCGCTTTATTAGCAAAGATAAAGAAATCATCTCAACACCTGAACCAAGTTGTCCAGAAGAAATGAGCAGTGTTATTGAAAATACAGAATTTCAGGCCTATGCAGCTGTACCAGAACAATCCGATCCTATGCTTGATGGTATGCGTGTTCTATTAGATCGCTTAGAACAAAATGAAAAGCGCCTCAATATTTTGTGCCAGCGTTTATCAATTTTAGACCCAACGTTCAATTTACAACACAATATTGAGCAGCCTTTGAGTGAAGATGAAATCAAAATCATTGAAGAAGTTAGACGTGAATGTGAGGCGCAAAACCATTCATCGAAAGCATAAGGCTGCTTGGGGTCTGTTGACAATTCGTCTACGTTTGCGACTACGTGTGTTTTTTAGGCGATACTAGGCGCGAAATATGAAATTTAGTCATTCTAAATGATGAGAAACATTGTTTCGCAAACTAACGAAGTAGCGGCAAAAAACACGCTAGTCCCCCGCTGTGCCTTGCGCTGCAAACAAAGCAGTACTTTGTTCTTGCTCAGGGTAGTGGCTAAAATTATCTCAGCCTTCGTTATGAAACTCGAAAACAGTCTCGCTATTCTCTTTGTTTCATCCCCTGCCTGCTCAATTTTAACCTACAACGCAAGCCATTTATGAAATGTCAACAGACCCAACTACTTTACAAAATGAAGTGTCAATAGACTGTAATGTATAATTTTTAATAATACGAACCAAATCAAGTTGCATGTTCAGACGTCTTTTCATAGACTGATGCCCATGCACGTTTTTTAATATAAATTAATGGAAGAAACACATGACGATTAAGCCTTTGGCATATGCATTACTCGCAGCTTCAGTACTTACGGCGTGTTCAACAACACCCATCAAGCAACAAAACAAAGTAGATGTAAACGAGCCTTTTATTTACACTGAGCCTGAATTGTCTCCTCCGTTCTATGCACTAAACCCTTTCGATTACTCTCAACCACCTGTTTTTGAGTTGGAGTTAAAAAAAGCATCGGCTCAACCTGTAAACAAACTTGAAGTTACTGATCCAGCAAATCCAAACCAAAAAATCATTTTAGATACCAATAAACTAATTGTACCTACAGTGAATAGCTCACAACGTGCTATGAAGTATGCAGTACTTGCGGAAAACAATGAAATTGACATCACTGCTATTGATGATTTCTTGCAAATGGTTGAAGGTAAAGCACGCCATTACCCACCACAATTTAGTGACCGTAAAGAGCGAAAAGGCTTTGAGGGTAAGTTAAAAGAAGTCTCTACTCAGCTTGACCAATTAGCCGCTGCACCAAATGCTTCTTTTGATATTTTGATTCGTGCATTTAAAGCAAGTATTTTGGGCCGTAACCTTGACCTTGGTTCATCTTATACAACTAAATCACTAGAATATGCTCAACGTATCCTTAAAATCAACAAAGATGATGCTGAAGCAAACTTGTGGTTTGGTTTCTCTTTATCAGAGGGTGGCGGTCAAAAAGAAGCCATCCCATATTTAGATAAAGCTATCAAACAAGGTGTTCAAGAAGCCTATTTATCTTCTGCAAATAACTTTATTGGTATGGAGCAAAAGAAAAATGCAATCCAAACCTTGAAAAATTATAAAGTGAAATACCCAGAAGAAGCTGAAGTTGCAGATCGTTTAATTGAAGAAATTGAAAAACAAGGTCGTTACAACGTTTGGCAGGTATTAAAAAATCCAGCACAGGCAAAATAAATTTATAAAATATAAAAAATAGACTGAACATTCAGTCTATTTTTTTTGTTTATCAATTGAATAAAACTCACGTATGATTCAGACAAAGATTGATCTAGTTAATGATTATGCAATACTCAAAAAACAATATTTTGCTTTGTGCTCTGGCAATTTGTCCATTGATTTTATCCGGATGCCAAGTTGTCAGTGTAAAAAATCAAAAGGTTAATGTAACTATTGCCAATGAACGTGACAGCATTTTGACACGTTCAAAAATGAGTGAAGCCAGCTTAAATGTTTTGTCAATGACTGGACGAGAAGCCAAATCATGTACAGATGAACCCGAAAAATGTGTGGCAGATTTAGCTGAAATCCCACAGATTCAAGATGAACAACTACTTTCGACCGCAAGTGAAATTTACTTAACCAAAGCAATCAATCTGGGCGACTCATCAGATTGTAAAGTCAGTCTTTTTTCTAAACATCAATCCACTGACAAGCAACAATCCTCCCAAAAAAACTATGAGCAATGTTTAGATCAGCAGATGGTGATGTTAGATAATAGCATCCGCTATAGTTATGCCTATTTATTTAAAACTGAACGCCAACCCCAAGACCGTATTTTTAATAACCGACAAGTTCAGATACGTGACTTTTATAATCAAGCATTAGCTAAACTGATTTCGACATATGCCCTAAGAAATAAAAACCAAAAAGTAGCAAAACAAATTAAAGTTGGCAAAAGCACTTATCGTATTAATTTTAATGGCTATCCTGCACTGGCTCAGATTGAACTTGAGGATCTTGTTTCGAGCTATAACTTAAACTTCTCAGGGTTACGCTCAATCAACCGTAGAGACGGTTTCGGTGCAGAATTTGTTGCAATTTTACCCAACACCACAGCACCTGAAGAAAACAAATATATTGTAAATCCATTTGATTATAAATACAAAAATGGCATGAATCCCAACATTCATCAACCACGTTATTTATCGGTCAGTATTGTAGCACAACCTGAAAATTCAAAGGAATCACTACAAAACATCTTACATAACCCAAATTTTCAACTGAATGTTTATGATCCTTATAGCATTGAAAATTTAAAAATTGGTGGCAAACAATACCCGCTTGCGGCAAACTTTTCAGCGCCCTATGGTCTATGGCTGGCTCAAAATAATTTAGGTATTGCGGCTTATCTGAGCTTAATTGATCGCGATCAAAGCCTGACTATGCCTCATTTGTATATGCTTGAACCATACAACCCAAATAAGAAAGTGATTGTTTTGGTACATGGTCTCGCCAGTAGCCCGGAAGCTTGGATTCGCTTAACTAATGATATTATGGGCGACAATGTATTACGTGAGCACTATCAAGTTTGGCAGGTCTTTTATTCCACTAATATGCCGATCTTAGAAAGCCGTTTTCAGATCAATGCCATCATTAATCAAGGTTTTGCTTCAATTAATCAAAATTCTGCTTCTGCTAAAGATGCTGTGTTGATTGGGCATAGTATGGGCGGGATTATTGCGCGCTTACTCGTCAGTGATGCCAATCTGACACAACCAGCCTTAAAGATGTTGAACAATCGTAAATTTGATAAATTTAAAGATGATCCAATGTTCAAATCTCGTTTGACTATTCAATCTATACCTAATTTTGATCGTGCTATTTTTATTTCAGCACCACATCGTGGCACTGCATTTGCTGATCGCTGGTTCACTTTAGCTGCTCGTCGAATTATTAAGTTGCCAGGTGCATTCTTGGGGGCTTTAGCTGACTCTATTGATGATCGTGATTTAAATGCAAAAAACTTTTTAAAAGATGTTGGGCATGGACTGATTCAAAATGGTCCAAGTGACTTAAGCCATAGCTCAAATTTCACCAAATTGACTGAAAACGTTATGCCGAAGAAAGACATGATCTATCACTCAATTATGGGCAATATCACCAATAGTACAGATCCTAACGTAATGACCGATGGAATCGTTCCATATACTAGTTCACATTTAGACGGTGCAGTATCTGAGAAAATTATCAAAGGTGGTCATTCGATCCAAGAGACACCTGAAGCGGTATTGGAACTTAGACGGATTTTAAGATTACATTTGACTGAACTTGGACTTTATAAACCATAAACTCAGCTTCTAAAGAAATAAAAATGCCAGTCAATCTTAAATTGGCTGGCATGGAGTTATTGGTTTTATAAAAATTTATCCGAATCAGTGAATAACGCACTTATGAATCAGTGGTTCCGGCAAATAGTGCAATCACATCTGCTTCGGTTAATTTTTTTGTCTCATTGTTAAATGCATAAAATTCGGGCTTATTGTCTATAAAAATTTCCATATTAAATTTTAGTTCTTGAAGCTGTTGATCCAAAGCAAATGCATTGATATTGCAATAGCTTCGGTCTTTGGTCCGCCAAAACAAATTCGTTCCACAACAATTGCAGAACCCACGTTCGCCCCATTCAGAAGAATTATAAATACTTAAGTGATCATCTTGAGTAAACTTTAAACTACCCTGTTCTACATCAATCGTCATAATTACACCGCTCGTTTGTCTACGACAAATTGAACAATGACACGCATGAACATCATGATTTTTTAATTCAACCGTAAAAGTTGTTGCCCCACAAACACATTGCCCTTTCATAATAATTTCCTTATGTTTTATAAATTTTCAATAAAGATACTACAATGATGTAGAGAAATTATAGTGAAACAGATATTTTTTATCATACTCATGCTTTTTAATTGAAAACCTAAATGATTCACTCTAAATTAGTCAATACAACAATTTAAATATAATATTTGGAAAAGTATGCGTTATAAAATTATAGATGTTTATCAGCTCCAAAATATTCAACGGTATATTGCTAAGTGTTTAAAGACACAATCACCTCAATTCATCGTAATTGAAACTGATCAGACCTTATGTAAAGAGCTCGATATTATTGATGTCGACTTACAAGCATCTATTGCAACTTGGGCAACGGGTGAAAGAATTGATTTAAAAATCATTCATCAATCCAATCATATAGAAAAATTCTACGATTTTGAGCATTAAAAAACCAATTCAATCGTTCAAATTCAATAAAAAGTTTGACAGTAAATCCCCCAACATCATATTTTACTTTAAGTTCTCTTTTAGAACCCTATATAAAGGATAAATATATGAAACACCCAAAAGAAATGACAGGGCTTGAATTTCTACAAGCAATGGTTGCTGGACAAATTCCTAGAGCATCGATTAGTGAAACCATCCCGATGGATTTACATGAAATTTCGCATGGTCATGCAAGTTTTAAAGTCAAAGCGGACCAACGTCATTTAAATCCTTTAGGCGGCGTACATGGCGGTTTTGCAGCAACAGTTTTAGACTCAGCAACAGGTTGTGCAGTACATACCACCCTAGAAGCAGGCGTAGGTTATGGCACCATCGATTTAAATGTAAAAATGTGCCGCCCTGTACCTCAAAATAAGCAATTATTTGCTATTGGACAGTTGATTAATTTAAGTAAAAGTCTTGCCATTTCTGAAGGGAAATTGGTCGATGAAGATGGCAAATTATATGCACATGCAACAGCGACCTGTATGATTATTCGTACATAATTGACTGCTTAGAGTGCTATTTATATTGAATAGCACTTATTCAGCATTAGCCTTCGGTTCATCAACATACATCTTACCCATCTTCAACTGTTTTAGGCTCTCATCCCATTCCAAATTACGCTTACAATTGATTGCTTCTGCACGGCTAATTTCTGCCATGTTTTGCCCACAATATCCCCCACCAACTTCGACTTGAACGATAGCTTTGGCTTGATTATTGATAATCTGATAAGAAAATACCGCACTGTTAAAAATTTCTTGTATGGTTTTATGATCTTTAGATTGGTAGATCACCAGCTGATCTCCCCCATGCCCTCTAAATACACCATCTTCAACACACCGAATTGAGTCAGGTTCATAAATATATTCTGGCTGATCATCCCCAATTAAATCCACAACCGTAACAACATCTTTCATATCAACCGCTACAGCTTGCTTACAATGTTTCTGTGCATCTTTTAC
>Ga0256795_1000628_pt1 | contig 13455 bp, 8 predicted proteins | sample MC6MC0946MT_FD_186353 | JGI IMG/M metagenome (GOLD analysis project Ga0256795, IMG submission 186353) | Metatranscriptome of enriched soil aggregate microbial communities from Iowa State University, Ames, United States - MC6-MC0946-MT... | ecosystem: Environmental > Terrestrial > Soil >... | reverse complement strand
GTGCGCCGCGCCCGCGCGACGAGCCGCTGCGGCTGGGCCAGGAGCCCTCGATGGCCTTTGCGCCGTCGAACGTGTCGGGCGTCGAGGTCGACGAAGACGGCGCGCCGCGCATCTCGATCTACGGCTTCGGCCTGTTCGGCCCCAACGGCCCGCTGCCGCTGCACCTGACCGAGTACGCGCGCGAGCGCAAGCGCCACCACGCCGACAACACCCTCAGCGCGTTCGCCGACCTGTTCCATCACCGGCTGATCCTGCTGTTCTACCGCGCCTGGGCCGATGCACAGTCGGTCAACAGCCTGGACCGCACCGACGGCCACCGTTTCGTCGACTACGTGGCCAGCCTCATGAACATGGGGCAGCCCGGCCTGAAGGCGCGCGACCGCATCGCCGACCACGCGCGCACCCACATGGCGGGGCACCTGGTGCGCCAGACGCGCAACCCCGAAGGGCTCATCCAGATTCTTCGCCTGTACTTCGACGTGCCCGTGCGCGTGGTCGAGTTCGTGAGCGACTGGGTGCACATCGACGAGCGCCAGGTCAGCCGCATCGGCCTGCTCGGGCGCAACCACCGGCTCGGCAGCGGCGCCACCATCGGCCTGGCGGTGCGCGACGCGCAGGGCAAGTTCCGCCTCGAACTCGGCCCGCTGTCGCAGCAGCAGTTCCGCGAGTTCCTGCCGGGCAGCCCGCGGCTGCAGCAGGTGGTCGACTGGGTGCGCCAGTACGTCGGCATCGAATTCGCCTGGGAGCTGCGGCTGGTGCTCAGCAAGCCCGAGGCGCGCGGCATGCGGCTGAGCAGCGACCAGCGCCTGGGCTGGGGCAGCTGGCTCGGCACCCGCCTGTCCGACACCGACGCCGGCGACATGGTGTTCCAGCCCGAGGCGCTCTTTTCCCGCAACGCACCGGCTCCCTCATGACCGACATCCGCCGCGTCTCTCTGTTCTCCAAGTTGAATCCGATGCTCTACAAGGCATTGGAGACCGCCACCGCCTTCGCCAAGCTGCGCGGCAATGCCTACGTGGAGCTCGTGCACTGGCTGCACCAGATCCTGCAGCTGCAGGACAGCGACCTGCTGCGCATCATCAAGCGCGCCGGGCTCAACCTCGACGCGGTCGAGCAGGACCTCGTGCGTGCGCTCGACCGCCTGCCGCACGGCGCCACGTCGATCAGCGACATCTCCGAGCACGTCGACCATGCGGTGGAACGCGCGTGGGTCTATGCAAGCCTGCGCTTCGAAGCCACGTCGATTCGCGGCGCCTACCTGCTCGCGGGCATCGTGAAGACGCCGGGCCTGCGCCAGGTGCTCTCGGGCATCTCGCGCGAGTTCGACAAGCTCGTGCCCGATGTGCTGGTTGCGCAGCTTGCCGCGTGGACCGAAGGCTCGCCGGAAGACGACTACGACGCCGCGTCGGAGGCGGGCGGTGGTGCACCGGTGGCGCAGCACCAGGGCGACACGCCCGCCGCTGGCGGCTCGGCCCTGGCCAAGTACGCGAGCGACCTCACGGCCAAGGCGCGCGCCGGCGAGCTCGACCCCGTGTACGGCCGCGACGACGAGATCCGCCAGATCGTCGACATCCTCATGCGCCGGCGCCAGAACAACCCGCTGCTCACCGGCGAGGCCGGCGTCGGCAAGACGGCCGTGGTCGAAGGCCTGGCCTCGCGCCTCGCGGCCGGCGACGTGCCGCCTTCGCTGAAGGACGTGTCGCTGTGGGTGCTCGACCCCACGCTGCTGCAGGCCGGCGCGGGCGTGAAGGGCGAGTTCGAACAGCGCTTGCGGCAGGTGATCGACGAGGTCGAGAAAAGCCCGAAGCCCATCGTGCTGTTCGTCGACGAGGTGCACACGCTGGTGGGCGCGGGCGGCACGGCCGGCACGGGCGATGCGGCCAACCTGCTCAAGCCTGCGCTCGCGCGCGGCCGGCTGCGCACCATCGGCGCCACGACGTGGTCGGAGTACAAGAAGTACATCGAGAAAGACCCGGCGCTCACGCGGCGCTTCCAGACCATCCAGGTGCACGAGCCCACCGAGCCCAAGGCCGTGGTCATGCTGCGCGGCATCTCGGCCGAACTGGAGAAGCACCACGGCGTGCTCATCCTCGACGCCGCGCTCGAAGCGGCCGTGAGCCTGTCGCACCGCTACATTCCCGCGCGCCAGTTGCCCGACAAGGCCGTGAGCCTGCTCGACACGGCGTGTGCGCGCGTGGCGCTGAGCCAGCATGCGCTGCCTGCGGCGCTCGAAGATTTGAAGCGGCGCATCGAGGTGCTGGGCATCGAGTCGGGCATCGCGGGGCGCGAGGCGGCGATCGGGGTCGGCGAGCACCAGCGCGTGGAAGACATCGCGGCGCAGGTGGCTGCCGCGCAGGCTGAACTCGAACTGCTGGAGCAGCGTCGCGTGGAAGAAGCGGCGCTGGTCGAGCGCATCGTCGCGTTGCGCAAGCTGCTGTCGCCTGCGGCGGTGCCGGTGCAATCTGAAGCGGAGGATGACCGCGAAGAAGAACCGCCTGCCGAGCCCGAGCGAACACCCGAGGCCATCCGCGCCGAACTCAACGAAGCACAAGACCAGCTCGTGAAGCTGCAAGGCGAGACACCGCTCATCCTCGCGGCCGTCGATGCGCAGGCCGTCGCCACCGTGGTCGCCGACTGGACCGGCATTCCCATCGGCCGCATGGTGCGCGACGACGCGCAGTCGGTGCTGCGCCTGGGCGAGATTTTGTCGGCCCGCGTGGTCGCGCAGCCCGATGCGCTGGAGACCATCTCGCGGCGCATCCGCACCGCGCGTGCGCGGCTGGACAACCCCAACAAGCCCGTCGGCGTGTTCCTGCTGTGCGGCCCCTCGGGCGTGGGCAAGACCGAGACCGCGCTTGCGCTGTCGGAGGCGCTGTACGGCGGCGAGCAGAACCTCGTCACCATCAACATGAGCGAGTTCCAGGAGTCGCACACCGTCTCCACGCTCAAGGGCGCACCGCCCGGCTACGTGGGTTATGGCGAAGGCGGCGTGCTCACCGAAGCCGTGCGCCGCCGGCCCTACAGCGTGGTGCTGCTCGACGAGATCGAGAAGGCGCACCCCGACGTGCACGAGATCTTCTTCCAGGTCTTCGACAAGGGCTGGATGGAAGACGGCGAGGGCCGCCACATCGACTTTCGCAACACCGTGATCATCATGACGTCGAACGTCGGCACCGACCTCGTCATGCAGCTGTGCGAAGACCCGACCTTGCGCCCCGACCCCGAGCCGCTGGCCGCCGCGCTGCGCGAGCCGCTGCTCAAGGTGTTCGCGCCCGCGCTGCTCGGGCGCCTGGTGGTCGTGCCTTACTACCCGCTGCAGGCCGATGCGCTGCACCGGATCATTCGCCTGCAGCTGGACCGCATCGCGGCGCGGCTGCAGGCCAACCACGGCATTGCATTGGCTTACAACGACAGTGCCGTCGCGCTTGTCGCACGCCGCTGCACGGCCATAGAGTCGGGTGGCCGGATGATCGACGCGATCCTCACGCACACCATCCTGCCCCGGCTGAGCGAGGAAGTCATCGGCGCCACCGTCAGTGCGCGCAAGCTCGCCGGCGTGCAGCTGGGCGCAGCGGGCGACGATTTCCAGTACGAGTTTTCAGAACGCCCCGCGTAGACACAAGGGAGAGCCGCATGGACAGAGTCGTCAAAGCCCACACCCCGCTTGGAGAAGAACAGCTGCTGTTCCGCTCGATGCACGGCAGCGAAGGGCTGTCGCAGCTGTTCGAGTTCGAGGTCGACCTGCTGAGCCCCAACACCTCGGTCGACATGAAGGGCCTGCTCGGCAAGCCGCTGGCGCTCGAGATCCAGACCCTGAGCGGCACGCCGCGCTACCTCAACGGCCAGATCACGCGCTTCACCATGATCGGGCGCGAGGGCGGCTCCTCGCGCTACACCGTGTACCGCGCCTCGGTGCGGCCTTGGCTGTGGTACCTCACGCGCACCAGCGACTGCAAGATCTTCCAGAACAAGTCGGTGGTCGAGATTCTTGAAGACGTGCTGGGCGAGTACGGCTTCGCCTTCGAGAAGAAGCTCAGCGCCTCGTACCGCCAGTGGGAGTACTGCGTGCAGTACCAGGAGACCGACTTCGCCTTCGTGAGCCGCCTCATGGAGCACGAGGGCATCTACTACTACTTCAAGCACGACAAGAACCAGCACACGCTGGTGCTGGCCGACGACATGAGCGCGCACGAGACGCTGCCCGGCTATCCGAAGATCGGCTACCTCGCGAGCGACCGCGCCACCGACCCCGGCCGCGAAGTGATCGACCAGTGGGAAGTCACCGAAGAGATCCGCCCCGGCACCTACGTGGTCGACGACTTCGACTTCAAGAAGCCCAGGGCCGACCTGCTCAACACGCGCAGCCAGCCGCGCGGCAACGACCACGGCCGCTACGAGATGTACGAGTGGATGGGCGGCTACAGCGACGCGGGGCAGGGCGAGCACTACGCGCGCATTCGCCTCGAGGAAGCCCAGGCCCAGGCCGAGGTCGACACCGGCCACACCAACGTGCGCGGCATGGCACCCGGCTACCGCTTCACCATGCAGAACGCACCGCGCAACGAGGACAACCGCGAGTACCTCGTCGTCTCGGTGATGTACAGCCTGCGCGAAGGCGGCTACGCCAGCGGCGGCATGCCGGGCGAGTACAGCTTTCATTTCGGCGTGCAGCCCACCTCGTTCCCCTTCCGCGCGCGCCGCATCACGCGCGTGCCGAGCACGCAGGGCCCGCAGACCGCCACCGTGGTCGGCCCGCCCGGTGAAGACATCTGGATCGACAAGTACGGCCGCGTGAAGGTGCAGTTCCGCTGGGACCGCTACGGCCAGCGCAACGAAGACAGCTCGTGCTGGGTGCGCGTGTCCAGCGCGTGGGCGGGCTCCAATTTCGGCGCCGTGAACCATCCGCGCGTGGGGCAGGAGGTGATCGTCGATTTCATCGCCGGCTGCCCCGACCGGCCGATCATCATCGGGCGCGTCTACAACGCCGACCAGATGCCGCCGCTGGAATTGCCGGCCAAGGCGACGGTCAGCGGGTTCATCAGCCGCACCATCAAGGGCGATGGCGAGCTGGCCAATCACTTCATCATCGACGATGACCCGGGGTGCGAGTCGATCAAGCTTCATGCGCAGAAAGATCTGACGATCGATGTGGAGAACAACGAAAGCCACACGGTCGAAGGGAACCGAACCACCCACATCCAGAAGAACGACGAGCTGACCGTGGACGAGGCGCGGACCACCACAGTGGTGAACGGCCTCGATCACGCGATCTACAAGTCGGGCTCGAAGCTGGAGGTGACGAAGAAGGCCGAGCACTTCTTCAACAACGCCATCGAGATCACGACCAAGGAGGGCGCCACGGAGACCGTCCAGACCGGCGATTCGCATGTGCACGTGCTGGCCGGCCTGAGGCACGAGAAGTTCGACAACGGACTGCACGTCGACGTGAAGAACGGAATGATCGAGCACGTCCACACGGGCGACTCCACGCTCCAGACGGTGGCCGGCAAGCGGTTCGAGAACTACAAGACCGGTTGGGACCGCAAGGTCCTGGGCGGCGGCGGCACGGACGAGATCAAGGGCGGCCTGACCGAGACGATCACGGGCGGGAACCACACGTCGACCGTGAGCGAGGGCGACTACATCGGAAAGGCCAAGAACGTCACCATCGACGCGACCGACGGCGACATCCGGATCACGGCCACCGGCAACGTGCACATCGAAGGCGAAGTCGTCAGCCGTACCAATCGCGCGAAGGTCGAGGACACGGCGCCGGAACGGCGCACCATCACCACCGGGCACAGCTACGCAGACAACCAGACGATGGAGCTGCACTCGAACTTCGCGTACTTCAACAACTGGTCCCAGTTCTCTCTGGGGATCACGAAAGGGGAGATCTACGGCAGCTCGCACGCGGTGGGCGTCTACACCACGACATCGACCGCCATGCGCGTGAGGAACAACGGCCATGAATTCGAAGTCGGCTTGACGCGCACGATCTTCAAGGCGCTGACCAGCCTGTTCTAGGTGACGTCGCCATCCATTCGAAAAGGGCTGCGGTGTCTTCCAGGGTGATTGAACTGCTCGTGGTCGTGGTTGTCGCCGTGGTGGTGGTGTTCGCGCTTCAACGCCTGGTGGTGCGCTTCAAGGCCGACACCGGAAAGGCCGAGCACGTGTTGCGCAGCGGCCAGCCCGCAACGGCCGTGATCCTGGACACGTACGACACCGGCGAACGCATCGACACGATGTATGTGCTCGTCAGGATGCGGCTTCTGGTGGAGGCTTCCCCGGAGTGGTCTGCCTTCGAGTCGGACATCGTCGTGCCCGTCAGCCCCGTGAAGCTGTCGGATTTCTCGGTAGGCAAGCGCGCGAAGGTTCGCGTCATTGCCGCTTCCCGCGACATCGCCATCGATCAACCGCTTCGATGAACGCCTGAAAGATCGACGCGCTCTCCATGAAGACCATCAAGCCTTTCCGCCTCAGTGTGATGACCCGCCCCTATCGCTGGCAGCGCCGCGATCACCTCGGCGTTGCGGTCATGGCATTGAGCAGCCTGGGGGACGCGCCCCAACTCATGCTCGAACAGGCGCTGTGGAAAATGGCGGCGGACGAGATCGGGCCCGGCGCGACTCTTGACCTGGGGACACCCAAGCTGGTGCCGGAGGTGCTTGCCAGCGGCTATGGCTACACCCACCACCAGGCCGACAAGACCGCATGCGCCGTGCAGCTGCGTGTGGCGAATCTCGAGAAGACGCTCACGGTCTTTGGCGACCGCTACTGGTTGAGCGGACGGCCCACGCCCGCGCAACCGTTCGAGAAAATGCGCCTGGATTGGAGTCACGCCTATGGTGGGCCGGGCGTGCCGGAGAACCCCTTGGGCATGGGGACGGTCGATGAAATCGTCAATGGCGTTCGCACGCGTCGTTTGCCCCATATCGAATTGCCGGGCGCGCGGATTTCTTCCCCGAGCCAGGCGGTCACGCCTGCCGGGCTGGGGGCCCTGCCGCCCGAATGGCCCCAGCGCATGTCCCTGATGGGCACCAGGTACGACCAGGAGTGGCTGGAGAACGACTTTCCCGGTTTCGCTCGGGACATCGACTGGCGGTACTTCAATGCGGCCCCCGCCGATCAGCGGTGGGAAGGCCTGCAGGAACTGCCGGCCGGCGCGCCCTACGAAATCTGGAACATGCACCCGGATGTCGCGGTACTCAAGGGCCATCTGCCGGACTGGAAACCCCGCTGCTTCATCAGTCCCCGCAAGGATGGAGGCGAATTGCGGGAGACCGCCTTGCGCCTCACCACCGCGTGGTTCTTTCCGCACCGGGAGCGCGTCGCGCTGATCTGGCACGGCATGTTCCCGATCGCCGAAGACGACGCGGCCGATGTCCAGGTCATCATGGCCGCGCTGGAGGTGCCTGGTGCGGCGCGGCCGGTGGCGCACTACGAGGATGTCATGCGCCAGCGGCTGGACACCGAGCGCGGTGCCATCAGTTCCTTGCGTGACAGCGACCTCATGCCCCGCGAGCTCATGGGCGAATGGGACAGTGCGCTGATGCCGGACATTGCGGCCGAACCCATCGCACGCAACGCGCGCGCCGGCCAGTTGCGCGACTACGAGGCGCGTCGCACGGCGTTGCTGGCGCAAGGCAAGGACCCCGACCAGTACATCTCGCCACCGCCGTCCCTGGGGGCGGCACCGGACATGGACGATCTGCCGGAATTCTTCGACCGGATGGAGATGCAGGTCCAGACCACCAAGGCAGAGATGGCACAGCTCTCCGAGACGATGAGCTGGCCGACGCCCGCAGAGATCGAGGCGATCGATGCGCCTGCGCCCTTTTTCGATCGCGGTCTTCCGGCGAGCGATCCCGACAAGCCGCCGCAGGACACCGTCGATGAAGAAGCGCGTCGTACGGCTGCGCTGGCGCATCAGGGCCATCTGCACTCGGCCCATCTTTCGGGGGCCGCGCCGGCCATGCCGTCGTTCCGTTCTGCCAAGTGGCGTCGCCGGCTGGCCGCCGCAGAACCAGGGCAGCGTGACTTCTCGCGCCTGAACCTGACGGGTGTCGATCTGTCGGAGATGGACCTGCGAGGTGCCAATTTCTCCGGCGCCATTCTCGAAGACGCGAACCTCGGTGGAGCCCTCCTGGACGATTGCGATTTTTCGCAGGCCATCCTGGCGCGTACCAGGTTGACGCGCACCTCGCTCGTTCGCGCCAAGCTGCAGCAGGCCAACCTGGGCGGGGCGTCTTGCGAGCAGGCTGACCTGAGCGGCGCCAACCTGCACGAGACGAATTGCCACGGAACGCGGTTCGAGTCCTGCAACCTGGCGGGTGCCAATTTCGATCAGACGAACTTCCACGAAGCCTCGATGAAACGTTGCGACTTTGGAAAGTCGCGCTGGCGGCAAGTGGCGTTCATCAGGATGAGCCTCGAGGACCTCGTCTTCGATGGCGCCGATATCGATCAGATGGGCTGGATCGAATGCCGGCTGCGTCGGGTTTCCTTTGTCTCGGCCAGGCTCTTGCGCTGTGGCTTCGTCATGAGCGATTGCTCCGACGCCGTCGACTTTTCAGACGCCGCCCTGGAGGCCTGCAGCTTCGCGCATGGCAGTTCGTTGAAGCACGCCGTGTTGAGGAATGCGCTGGTGAAACAGTGCGGTTTGCGAACCACGCCGCTTACTCATGCCGACCTGAGCAATGCGCGGCTCGACAACAGCGACTTCTCGGAGTGCGACCTGAGCCATGCCCGGCTGGACCGCGTGGCTGCGGGCGACAGCCTCTTCATCCGAACCAATTTCACTGGCGCGTCGCTGCGCGATGCCAACCTGATCGACGCGAACCTGTCCAAATCCGATCTGCGTGCCGCCGACCTGGGTGGCGCCAATCTCTACCGGGCCGATCTGTCCCAGACCTTGGTCGATGCGCTCACGCGCATGGAGGGGGCCTACACCCAGAACGCCAAGGTCTGGCCGGCACGTCGCCCGGAGGCACCGGCCGCATGACCCATGACGAATTGCTCGACAGGGTCCGGCACGGCGTTCATGTCCAGGGCGCGGATTGCAGGGGCTGGAACCTGGACGGACTCGATCTTTCGGGCGCCATGCTCGAAGACGTCGATTTCACAGGGGCCCGTCTGGTGGGCACAAACCTTGAGGGCAGCATGCTGACGCGCTGCAAGATGGGCGGAAGCGACGCGTCGCGCAGCCTGCTCAAGGGCGCCAGGTTCTTTCGCTGTCAGCTGCAGGGCATGCGACTGGACGGCGCCATGCTCGAGGACACCTCCTTCGTCGAATCGGAGCTTGCGCAGGCGAGCTTCGTGGAGGCCAACCTGGACCGCACGGTGTTCTTCCGTTGCGACCTGAGGGCAGGGCGCATTCGGTCGCAGAACTTCCGGCACGCCACCTTCGCGGAGTCGCTGCTCGAGCGCATCGACTTCTGCGGCGCTCTTCTGAATGCCGTGACCTTTCACCGCCTCGATCTGAGCACCGCCGCCTTTGCCGAGGCACGCTTCGATACCGCCATCTTTGTCGAGTGCACGCTGAGCGGCCAGCGTTTTGCCGGGCAGCAGTTTCAACGCTGCGTCTTCACCGACAGCCGGATGAATGACGTCGATTTCCAGGGGGCCACCTTGCTCCAGTGCATCTTCAAGGGGGCCGCGTTGCGCGGCGCGAGCTTCGTGGGGACGCAGGCACCCAACGCCCTGTTTCCCGAGGCCGACCTCACCGGCGTGAGTTTTCGCGGCGGACGTTTCGATCGCTCCATCTGGGTCGACGCACACCTCGAAGGCGCCGACTTCAGCGATGCCCGGTTGCCAGAAAGCGTTTTCCATCGCGCGCGTTGCAAGGGGGCGAGCTTTCGCAATGCCGAACTGCAGGACGTCGATTTTTCGTACGCCGAGCTTGTCGATGCCGACCTGCGCAAAGCGCACTTTCTGCGCACGCGCTTTCATCGGGCGAATCAGCAGGGGGCACGGTTTTCGGGGCGCGGCGGCATCATCGAAAACGACCCGGACCTGTTCAAGGCGCAGGCCCGCTCCGACCTCTATTGACCGCAGGCTGCATTCGCTTTTGGCTCATTCATTCCATCGAGATCATTCAGAGAAAGAAAGGGACCCATCATGAACGTCGTTCCATTGCGTCCGGCTCCCAGCGAGTCGGTTCCGGTCCAGGTGCTCGGGCGGTTGCTCTGCGCGATGCCCGACGGCCAACTCAGCGTCGAGGGGGAAGACGGTGCGACCTGGATGTGCCGCCGTGCGGCCAGCTGCCTCCTGAAGCCGGAGCCCGGCGACACGGTGCTGCTGTCAGGGCCGGACCGCCTGCGCGTTTACCTGATCGCCGTGATCGAACAGGTCGATGCCTCCATGAGCCGTATCGACGTTCAGGGAAGCCTGAGCCTGGCCGCGAATGCCGGCACGGTGTCGATCGACAGCCCGAAAGACCTCCTTCTTCGCAGCGGGGGCAAGCTCGAGATGCAGAGTCGCCAATGGGCATTGGAAGCCGGCGAGGCGCAATGCAATGTGGACGACATGCGCTACACAGGCCAGGCGGTCGATGCCACCGTGGGCCGGCTGCGCCTCGTGGGCAAGGTGTTCGAGACTGTCGCGCATCGCATGGTGCAGATGGCGCGTAACGCGCTGCGGCTGGTCGACGAGGTCGATCAGGTCCGGGCCGGGCATCTGGAGATCCGTGCCCAGGAGACCGTGACCCTGCATGGCAAGCACATGCTGATGACCGGCAAGGAGCTGATCAAGGTCGACGCCGGGCAGATCCACATGGGCTGACCCGCCCGATCCCGGATCGTCATTCATTCACAACTTCAAGGAGCCACGCCTTATGTGTACAGCGACTCACCAATGGACGGGCGGATCGCTCGGCTTTCCCGACGTCTGCCGCACGCCGGTGCCGATTCCCTTCCTGAACGCGGCAATCCGTCCCATGTCCGTCCCCGTGTGCTGGAACATGCTCCTGATGGGCGGGCCGTTGCACAACATGGCGACGATGACGCCCATCACCCTGGGCGATCAGCCTGGCGCGCTGGGCGGAATGATCTCGCAGGTGTTCATGCAGGTCATGCGCCACATCACCGGCATGTTCACCTTGCTGCTGAAGGGAACGCCCGCCACGCGCCTGACGAGCCTGACGACCCAGAACCGCATGAACATCCTGGGATTCGAGTGCTTTCCCGGCATGCACTTCAAGTTGTTCTACTTCGGCTTCTGAAGCCGGACCCCGCAGCCGTTTCTACGTGGTGACCAGCGGCCCCGCCGTCCCCGCCAGCGTCACCTGCTGCGGCGACCCCACCCACACCGCCAGCGCCGAGTAGTTGTCGCGCGACTTGTCGGCCTTGGCCTCGGCCGCGCGGCGCAGCAGGGCGAGCCACTCTTCCGCGCTGTCAGCCAGCTGCAGCGATCGCTCCATCACCTGCTGCGAGATGAGCTGCCAGAGCCCGTCGGTGCAGAGCAGGAAGGCATCGCCGTCGGCCAGCCGCTGTGGCGTCGACACCGAAGTCTCCGCCGTCGCGCGCGCGCCGAGGGCGCGGTACAGCAGGTTGCTCTTCACCAGGCGCTCGCCGCCGTTGGCGCCCTGGCCTGCGGCGGCTTCGCCCGAGCGTTCCGACAGGCTGTGGTCTTCGGTGCGCTGCATCAGCGCGCCGCGGCGGAACCAGTAGAGGCGGCTGTCGCCGACGTGGGCCCAGCAGGCCTCGCCGGTGGCGCGGTCGACGAACAGCGAGACGATGGTCGCGCTCATGCGGCTCTGGTCGGCCAGCTCGCGCTGCTTGGCGAGCACGGCGTCGTTGGCTTCCTTCACGGCATGGCGGATGTCGTCGGCCGCGACGGACGGGTGGTCGACAAAAGTGTTGAGCGCGGTGTCGACCACGATGCGCGAGGCCAGCTCGCCGCCCGCGTGGCCGCCGACGCCGTCGCTCACGACGAAGCAGGCGTTGCGTTCGTCCAGGTGATAACCGATGGCGTCCTGGTTGCCGCTGCGTTCGCCCACGCACGAGAACTGCGAGGTCGAGATGGGCACCGCGAAGGCGTGGGTGGCTTCAAGCACGGCGCGCCTCCTTCAAGCGTTCCATCTCGCGGTCGTAGGCCTGCTGGAAGGCGCGGCCGAAGACGGCCTGGAAGTCGTCCTCGACGGCGGCGGTGGTGCTGGCGTGCAGCTGCTTCAGCTGGCGCCACAGCCGCGCTTCGCGTCCGCCGGGTAGAAACTTCTCGCCGAGCCCGCCGTCGTGCGGCGTGGCCTTGTCGAGACCGCCCGGGTCGAAGCGGTGCAGCAGCGTGAGCAGCGCGGCGCGCATGCCGGCGACCATGCCGAGCTGGTGCGACTGCAGGTCGCCCAGCGCATCGTGCACGGCGGCCTCGGGCGTGAGAAAGCCGGGCATGCGCGCGCCGAACATCTGCATCAGCACGGCGCGGCCGTTGGGCAAAATCTTGAAGGGGTTGTTCTCTTCGTCCACGATCATGGTGATCTCGGCGCGCACCTCGCGCTTGAGCATCGCGCGCGACGACAGCAGCTCGATGGTGCCGTCGGTGAAGGCGCGCATCAGCCGGCCGAGGTGGCGCATCGCCTCGGCATCGAGCGGCTGCTGGCCCGCGATCTCGGGCACGCCGGCGCCTTCGAGGAAGGCCCTGAACAGGTCGTCGCCGGAGGAGGAGGCGCGTGGTGAGCTCGGCGCCGGCGCAGGGACTGCAGCGACGGGCAATGCAGGCGGCGCTTCTTCAGGAACCGCCGGTGCGACGGGAATCTCCGTCGCTGCGACAACAACGGGCTCCTCTTCAACAGGCGCAGCCTCTTCCACAGGCTCCGGCACTGCGACCGAGGGCGTGATCGCCACCGGCTGCGGCGGATTGAACTGTGAGGTCATCTCGCGCGCATGGTTCGCGAGGCTGTGGCCCGACGGCGCGGCCGGCGGCCGTGCGATCAGGTCCATGGCCGGGTGCACGTCGTCGAGCGGGTTGTCCTGCGTCAGTGCCGTGGGGCGCGGGTCGGACAGCGGCGAGGGCGCGTCGCGGTCTTCGGCGAAGAAGGAGAGCGGGTCCATGCTGCGCTTGAGCGCGAGGTCCGACAGGCCCTGCGTCGCCTGCGGGTCCAGTTCGGCGAGCGGATCGACGGGGTTGCGCTGCGCCTGCGAGGGCAGGGCGAAGGGCTCGTGCGCCAGCGGGTCGGGCATCGGTGCCGCCGCATCGTCGGCACGGCGCGGTGCGTTCGCGAGGATGGCGTCCCAGTCGGCAGCCGACGGCATCTGCGCGGAGACCTGCGTGGTCGTGGAAGGCGCTGCAGCAGTGGAAGAGAACGGTGGCGGTGGTGCAGGCAAGGGCGCAGGGGCCGGTGCATTCACCGGCGCGGGCGCGAAGGTCGGCATCGCGACCGTCTTCTCGGGCGGTGCATCGCCCAGCGGCAGCGCGCCTTCGCCGAACAGGTCCGCAAAGACATCGGAGGCCTGCGCCGCG
>Ga0256795_1000619_pt1 | contig 13564 bp, 9 predicted proteins | sample MC6MC0946MT_FD_186353 | JGI IMG/M metagenome (GOLD analysis project Ga0256795, IMG submission 186353) | Metatranscriptome of enriched soil aggregate microbial communities from Iowa State University, Ames, United States - MC6-MC0946-MT... | ecosystem: Environmental > Terrestrial > Soil >... | reverse complement strand
ATCGGGCTCGGTCCGGTGGGTCAGCTCGCCGGGCGGATCGGCCGGCATCTCGGCTTCCGCGTGCTCGGGGTCGACCCGGTGCCGGAGCGCCGCGGCATGGCCGCACGACATGGCGTCGAGGTCTTCGATCTCACCGACGACGTGGTCGACGTGCTCCGTGCCGCCACCGACGGGCGCGGCCCCGACTCCGTGGTCGACGCCGTGGGCATGGAGGCGCACGGCAACCCCGGCGTGGAGTTCGCCACCTATGCCGTGGGCAAACTGCCCGAGCCGCTCGCGAAGAAGGCGATGACCACCGTCGGTGTCGACCGCCTCGCGGCGCTGCACCTCGCGCTCGAGGCGGTGCGCCGGGGCGGAACGGTCTCGCTGAGCGGGGTCTACGCCGGGGCCGCCGATCCGATGCCGTTCATGAGCATGTTCGACAAGGGCCTCACGCTCCGGATGGGTCAGTGCAACGTGCACCGGTGGATCGAGACGCTGCTGCCCCTCGTCGAAGACCCGGCCGATCCGCTCGGCATCGACGACCTCGTCACCCACCACGTGCCGCTCGAAGACGCACCGCGCATGTACGAGACCTTCAAGAAGAAGGAGGACGGCTGCGTGAAGGTGGTTCTGCGCCCCTGAGCGGTCACGAACAAGTGCTCACGACCGGAGCCCTCACGACCGCAGGATGACGAGCTGCTGCGTTGCGCGGGTCATCGCGACGTAGCGGTCGACCGATCCCTCGATGCCGTCGCTCGCGTCGCCTCCGAACCCGTCCGGGTCGACGAGCACCACGAGGTCGAACTCGAGCCCCTTCGACAGCACCGGGGTGAGCGAGCGCACCCGGGGCGTCGACGGCACGGTGGGGTCGCCGATCACGCACGCGACGCCCTCGTCGTGCGCGGCGAGCCAGGCGTCGAGGATTCCGTCGAGCTCGCGTCGCGAGCCGTGCGCGACGGGCAGGCCGCTGCGCCGGATGGACGTCGGCACGTTCGCATCGGGCAAGGCGGCACGGATGACCGGTTCGGCCTCCGCCATCACCTCCTCGGGCGTGCGGTAGTTCACACTCAGCGACGCCAGGGCGACGTGTGCGAGCCCGATCCTCTCGAGCCGCTCCTGCCAGCTCTCGGCGAACCCGTGCCGGGCCTGGGCGCGATCCCCGACGATCGTGAAGCTCCGCGACGGACAGCGTCGCAGCAGCATCTGCCACTCCGCGTCGCTCAGCTCCTGCGCCTCGTCGACCACGATGTGCGCGAAGGGCCCGGCGAGCTGATCGGGGTCGATGCTCGGCAGCGCCGCCTCGTCGACGAGGCTGTTCTGCGTGTCCTCACCGCGCAGCATCGACATCACGAGCATCTCGGAGTCGTCGGAGGCGATGAGGTCGTCGACCACACGCCCCCGGCTCTCGCGTTCGGCGGCCAGGGCGGCCTCGCGCAGGCGCCGGAGACGCGGCGCCTCCGGGTCGCCGATCCGCTGCCGCGCCGCGTCGAGCAGCGGCAGATCGGCCACCGTCCAGGCCCGGGCGTCCTGGCGCTGCAGAGTCGCCACCTCGTCGAGGGTCAACCAGGGGGCGCACGTCTGCAGGTAGGCCGGCACCGACCAGAGGTCACTGACGACGCCGAGCGGATCGAGCAGCGGCCAGGCCCGGTTGAAGGCAGCCGTCACCTCCTCGTCGTGCGCGAGGGCCCGGCGCAGCTGCGTCGCCGAGACCTCCTCGCCGTCGTGCTTGTCGAGCAGGATCGCGACGAGCGCCTCCCACACCTCGTCGCGCCCGTCGTTGTGCGGGGTGCCGGGCTCGGGTGCGTCGAAGGCCTCGGCCCAGTCGTCGGCGTCGACCACCAGCTCTGCCCACGGCGTCTCCACGGTCAGCGCGCGCGTCGGCGGCTGCTCGTGCAGGGCCACCGCTCGGTCGATCACGCTCGCCAGAGCCGCGGAGGCCTTCAGCCGGGCCGCCGCGGGGTCGCGTTCGGGGCCCGCATCCGCCCCTTCCACCACCAGGTCGCGCAGGGTGGCGATCTGCACGCCCTCCTCCCCCAGGCTCGGCAGCACGTCGTCGACGTAGGCCAGGTACCCGGCGCTCGGGCCGACGAACAGCACACCGCCTCGCCGCCGTTCGAGACGCGGGTCGGAGTAGAGCAGGTAGGCCGTGCGGTGCAGCGCCACCACGGTCTTTCCGGTGCCGGGGCCGCCGTCCACCACCAGAGCGCCGCGCGAACCGGCCCGGATGATGGCGTCCTGGTCGGCCTGGATGGTGCCGAGCACGTCGCGCATCCGGCTCGACCGGCTGCTGCCGAGGCTCGCGATGAACGCGGACTGGTCGTCGAGCGCGACGTCGCCGTCGAAGCCGTCCTGGGTGAAGACCTCGTCCCAGTAGTCGCTGACGCGGCCCCGGGTCCAGCGGTAACGGCGCCGACTCACGAGGCCCATCGGATCGGCCAGAGTGGCGCCGAAGAACGGTTCGGCGGCGGGCGAGCGCCAGTCGAGCAGCAGGCGGCGGCCCGCGTCGTCGGTGAGACCGAAACGGCCGATGTAGAGGGGTTCCGGGTCGTCGGATCGCACCACGCGGCCGAGGCAGAGGTCGAGCCCGTAGCGGCGCAACGCCCGCAGTCGCGCCGTCAGCCGGTGGACCTCGATGTCGCGGTCCATGGCTTCCTGGCCGATGCCGCCGGGGCTCCTGCGCACCCGGTCGAGTCGGTCGGACAGCTCGGCGATCGAGCGCTCCAGGCTCTCGGCGAGAGCGGCGAAGTGTGCTTCGTCGGCGGCGATCAGCGCGGATGTGCCCTTGCGGGCGAGGCGGGCGGGAAGGTCGAACGCACTCGTGGTGAGGGTCATCAGGTCCTTTCGGTGGGCTCCGGCCGACAAGTCTGCGCCACCGCGGGGGCCTTGCCGCAAGCCCCCCTCTCCGCTATAAATTAAGAAGGGCAGGGAGTCGTCGGGAGACCGGCCCTATTTACGTTAAGCGGCTTGTTGCATCAAAGGGCTTGCGCACTAACAGAGAATCAGGTGTTGCACACTCTGAGCGCTGCGACCTCATTGGAGAGTGCTGTGACCCCGCCGAGAAGGACTACGTTCTCAGCGTGAAGCAAAGCAATCTGCGCGGAAACCTCTGGATCGATGCAAGTGCCGTTGCTCAAGAAGATTGGAGCATGGGCGATTCCGGCGAGAACTCCGCCGGTAAGACCGTCAGGGAAATTCGCACCTGATGCGATGTATACCGTTTTCACTGGAGCTCGAGACGAGAACAATGTTGATGCGACGTGTGCGGACACTTTGTAGCGATCTTCTCCGTCGATACGGGTCACGCTATCGATGTACGTCGACACATTTTGTTGGAGTCCTTCAGAGAACGCACTCCGTCCTCCGAATATCGTCACGTTAGTGATTCCGCCGGCTATGAAAGTCGTCTCGATCTCGGTGAGCGACGTCGCGGACCCATCGACGAGGAGTACGGGCGAGCTGATACTTGCTGCGGCCGGGCTCGCACTCAACGCATCCGGAAAGTTCTGACCGTTCACCATGTAGACGTCCTGGGTGTGAATCGTGGATCCGTATCGGGAGTCGGCAATAGCGTTGCGGGAGACTTCGTATCGGTCTGCCCCGCCGATTCTCGAGATGGACGCGCCTGGACGAAGAGATCGAAGACGATCGATCACCGTAGACGAAATGGCGCGCTCTCCACCGAGAACCACGATTTCCGTGGGCGCGAGCCGAGAGACCTCGGCCGCGACGACGTCGGGCACAGAAATGGAGGTCGTGAGCAGGAGCGGCGCATGGTGTTGCGCCGCGAGCGCTGAACCGCTGAGAGCATCCGCGAAACCCTCTCCACTGGCGAGGTAGACAATACGAGAATTCGAGGGCGCGATACGTTGCGAAATGAGGACCGATTCGTCATATCGGTCGTGCCCGGCGATTCGTTCGATCGAGGGAGCCTGTGCGTGAACGTTGAGACTCTCCGTTGCTTGGGCCACAGAAGTACCTGTCACTCCAATGAGACCAATCACGCCCACGTTGAGTAGGATCAGACGAATCGAGACGTAGCCTGCGGAGCGCCGAATCTGTGTGCGGCTAGAGAGCCTTTTCTCAATTAGGACCATACTGAATCCTTTCGCGAGAGCAGGCCTTGCCGATATGAGTAGTTCGTGCTCAACGATGTGGACCAGCTCTTCTCGCGTCGCTCGCAGTTGCGCTGCGCCGCCACTTCTCTTGCGACAGCGCATGTTTCTGTGCTTATGACCGGGTAGCGACTAACGTTTGACCTGAGGATTCCGGCGATGCCGACCGCTACGGCGAGCACGCTATCTTCAGATCCGGGGTCGCGGAGCGGTCGCCCCCGTGACCGGGTGTCGATGCCGGCCAGGTCGTCGGGGCACGCGGCACGCAGGACAGCGGCGAGGCTCCTCTCGGTCGCTTCCTCGCGCCCTGCTTCGAGCCGCGGATACGTGTCGGTCAAGATGGCGAGCGTAAGTCGACCAGACGACGGACTCAGCTGGGCGGGAGCAGCTGCTGCCCGCCGTCGAGGTCGTAGACGACTCCGGTGATCGCGGTGTTGGCCATGAGGTGGAGGGCGAGGTCCGCGACATCCGACGCCTCGATCACCCGTCGCACGGGGAGCTTCTCGCGGAGCTCGCGTCGCCGGTCCTCCAAGCCGTCGCCGAGGAGCCGTGCCGAGAGCGGCGTGTCGACGAACCCGGCTGCGATGAGATTGAGCCGCACCGGGCCGATCTCCAGCGCCAGGTTCGCCGCCGCGGCAGCCCGAGACGCCACCGTCGCCCCGATCACCGTGAGGCCGGGCGCCGGATGCTTCGATCCGGTTCCCGACATGAGCGTGATGCTCCCGCCGGGCCGCGACAACGGCGGAACGAGCTGCGCCAGCCGGATCATCAGCTCGAGGCTGCGGCCGATCGCTTCCCCCGCCTCGCGCGGGTCGAGATCGGCCAGGCGCCCGTAGTAGGGGCCGCCGGCCGACACGAAGACGTGATCGACGGTGCCGCCCAGGCCGGCGAAGAAGTCGGCCAGGGCGACCGCGTCGGCGGCGTCGAACGCCTGCCCGCGCGCGCCCGGCAGGTCGTCGAGGGCACGGCTCAAGCGATCCGAATCCCGGCCGGTGACCGTCACCTCCGCACCGGCGTCGAGTGCCTGCCGGGCGACCGCGAATCCGATGCCCGCGGTTCCGCCCAGAACGACGACGTTCTGTCCGTTCAGTGATTCCGTCATGATCGCGCCTCATCCGAGTCGAATGAGCACATGGTACGACCGCTCGAATCGCGAATCAATGACCCGGGCACGGTCGAGACGTCACCCCGTTCGGATGACGCTGCGGCCCCGGACGCAGGCCTATCGTCGTCACACACGGTGGCTCCGTCCGACACCCGCGGTCGGGGCGGTGAGGGAGGTGGATGGCGAATGATCCGTCGCCGCAGAAGTCAGCCCTGGGACGTCAGCCCCGAGAACACCGTCGACGACCCCTACGAGGCCTACCTGAAATGGCTGGTCGAGAAGCGACGGAACCATGAGGTGCCCGAGGAGCGGCGCCGGCGCATCCCGCGCCGCCCCGCCTCCGCCCTGGCCGAGCGGTGGACGACCGTTGACGACATCGACGTGTTCTACCGCGAATCCCCCGAGCCGCCCGATGCGCCGGTGATGATGCATGTGCACGGATTCGGTCTCTCCGGCCGCTACCTGCTGCCCACCGCCGAGCGGCTGCGCGACGAGTTCCACACCCTCGTGCCCGATCTGCCCGGATTCGGCCGCAGCGGCCGCCCCTCGGAGCCGCTGGACGTACCCGAACTCGCGCACGCGGCGGCACGCTTCCTCGATGACCGCGGGGTGGAGCGGGCGACGCTCGTGGGCAACTCGATGGGGTGCCCCATCATCTGCGAGTTCGCCTACCACCATCCGGATCGCATCGACCGCGCCGTGCTCGTGTCGCCCGCCGGCGGGGTGCACAACCAGCCGCTCCGGCGCGCGATGGGGCAGCTCGCCCGCGACGGAACCCGGGAGCCGCCCGGCATGATGCGCGTGGCCGCGCCCGACTACGTGCGCTTCGGCGTGCCGAGCACCGTGCGGATGTTCCGGGCGCTCACCCGCTACCCGTCACTCGACCGGCTGCTCGCGCTCGACATCCCGACGCTGGTGGTGATCGGCGATCGCGATCCCTTGATGCCGGGTGCGGAGCGCATCCGGGAGGTCGCCTCGCTCACCGACAACTACGTGCTCGTCGTGGTGATGGAGGGAGCCGCGCACGCGATCAACTTCAGCAACCCCGGGGAGCTGGCCCACGTCATCCGTCTGTTCATGGCCGACCGGCCGATCGTCGACGACCCCGACTCCCCCGGTCTGTCGCGGGCCTACGAGGTGCACCGCGGCACGTTCCACCCGGCACCGAAGGAGCCGCCGGCCGTGGCCGAGGAGCTCTGAGCTAGGCCAGGAACGGCTGGTGGTGGTAGCCCGAACGGTCGACGATCGCCACCGTCGACTCCGGCACCTCGGCGAAGACGCCCGGCACGTCGTTCAACGGCTCGGAGACGATGACGTGGGCGTGGCTGCCGAAGAGCTTCAACCGCTCGGCGTCGGGATACATCTCGCGCACGGTGTCGACGTCGACGGAGTGGAACAGCGATCTCGTGCGGCCCTCGGAGGAGTAGCGGAAGGCCCACACGGTGGCGCCGTCGGACACCGCGATCGTGCCCTGCATCGGGAATCGGATGCCGTGCTCGCGGCCGACGGATTCGACCATCCGGATGGCGGCGCCGAGCGCGGTCACCGGGTCGTCGCGGAGGCCCAGCGTGAGCGCGAGGTGGAAGAGCACCTCGGAGTCGGTGGTGCCGTGGATGTGGTCGTAGAGCGAGGGGTCGACGGCGTAGGTGAGATCGCGCTTCACCTTCGGGAACTCGGCGAGGAAGCCGTTGTGCATGAACAGCCAGTTCTCGAAGCGGAACGGGTGGCAGTTGCTCTGCTGGATCGGGGGTCCGGCGGCGGCGCGCACGTGACTAAAGAAGAGCGGGCTGCGGATGCTCCGGGTGAGCTCGCGCAGGTTCTGGTCGTTCCAGGCCGGCTCGATGCTGTGGAAGTACCCGGGCGTCGCGCCGGGCTCACCGTCGACGGGATACCAGCCGAACCCGAACCCGTCGCCGTTCACGGTCTCCGCGCCGAGCGGCGAGTTGAGCGACTGCGCCACGAGCGAGTGCGGCGAGTCGAGGATCACGATCGAGGGCTGCAGCGGCTCCCCCGTGTACGCCAGCCACCTGCACATCCGAGTCCGCCTGCCTTCCCTTCGCACGACCGTACCGCCGCAGCTCCACCGGCGGCGTCATCCGCACCGGGTGATGTCGGGCTCCCACGCATCCGGCCATGTTCGGTCAGAGCGTGAAGATGTAGCTCCCGAGCTGGGTGGCGACCGCATCGCTGACCGCGTTCGGGCCGCCCAGCAGAACGATGTGACGCGGGTTGAGGCGATCGAGTTCCCGGGCGACGGCGTCGGGGATGCTGTCTTTCGTGACGAGCAGCACGGGGGCGTTGTTCACGATCGCGGCCGCCGAGCCCGAAAGCGCGTCCGGAAAGTTCTGGCCCGAAGCGACGTAGACCGTGGACGCCCCCGTCGGGTACGTTTCGGCAGACAGAGCGGCCGACGTCTGGTAGCGATCGGCGCCGGTGATCTGTGTCATCGGAGTCGCGGGCGGGGTGTGGTTCATGACCTCTTTGATCGTGGCGTCGCTGAGGCTGTTCGGCCCACCGAGGGCGACGATCTCCCGCGGGTGCAGGCGATCCAGCTCTGCGGCGACGGCGGCCGGCACGCTGTCCTTCTTCACGAGCAGAACCGGGCCGCGGAGGTGGCCCGCCGCGGCAGAACCGGAGAGAGCATCCGGAAAATTCTCGCCCGAGGCGATGTAGGCGACCGGAACGTCATCGGCGAACTCTCCTGCCGACACCGCGGCCGACACCACATATCGATCTGCGCCACCGGCCCGCGTCGTGGGGGCGTAGCGCCCGAGCTCCGTGGCCACAGCAACTCCGATGGCGTTCGGACCACCCATGATGACGATTCCCTTGGGTTTCAACCGTCTGAGTTCTGCCGCGATCACCGCCGGCACGCTGTCGCGAGTCACCAAGAGCACCGGCGATTTCTCGATTCCGGCAACCGCAGCGGCTGAGAGCGCATCCGGGAAATTCTCACCCGACGCGATGTAGACGGACGTCACCCCGGAGGCGAAGGTATCCGCGGAGATCGCCGCCGACACCGCGTACCGATCGGCGCCCCCGATCCTCGCCACGGCTGAATTCGGCTGGATCCCGATCACCGAGACCGAGTCGGAATCGCTGTTCGCCACGTAGGCGCGCTGCATCACCGGGTCGATGGCGATTCCGTTCGGCTGTGATCCGATGCCCGTCGAATCGTCGTGCGGAATGACCTCCGTGACCACGTCGGACACGGTGTCGATCACCGATACGGTGCCGTCACCGCTGTTTGAGACGTAGGCAGTGAGTGAGGTCGGGTCGAACGCGATCCGGATCGGATACGTCCCTATCCCCACGCCGCCTGCTGGTGCGAAAGGAAGAACCTTCGTGACCTTGCCTGCTGCCGGATCCACCACCGAGACCGTCGAGGAGCTTTGCTGCGTCACGTAGATCTTGTGGCGGAGGGTATCGACCGCGATCCCCTCCGGGTGGTCGCCGATGCCCGTGATGGGTGCGAGCACCGCGTCGCTCGCGGTATCGATCACTGCGATCGAGCCGCTCAAGGTATTGGTGATGTAAGCGCGATGAGCGGTCACGTCAACCGCGACCTTCAAAGGATCGGCGTGGGGAGGGACCCGCAGGACCTTGACGACTGCATGGGAGGTCGTGTCGATGACCGAGACCGTGCCGTCTTCATAGTTGCTCACGTATGCGCGATGCGTCGTCGAATCGATCCCGATCCCGAATGGATTCTTGTGAATGCCGACGGCCTCGTCGCGTGGGATGACGTGAATCACCCTGTTGCTCGTGGTGTCGATCACCGACACGGTCGCGTCGATGTGGTTGACCACGTATGCCTCGTGGACCGCGCTGTCGACGGCGATGTAGATCGGGTCATTGCCGATGCCGTTCACCGGATCGTTCGGGATGACCGTCAGCACCGCATCCGTCTGTGTGTCGATGACCGACACCGTTCCGCTCCCGGAATTGGCGACGTAAGCGCGATGAAGCCCGATGTCGACTGCGACATCTCTCGGGCTGCCCCCGATGCCAGTGGCATCGTCACGTCCGATGACGGACCGCACCGGTGTCGCCGCCTCGGCGATCGCGGGTACCAGCGGCGCACACACGAGGAAGGCAACGGCGATCGCTGCGACCCCGGAGAGCATGGCGTTGCGAAGTCGCTTCATGCCACTGGATCATAGCAGAGCATTGCTCACTATTGCGGCGGGTGGCTAGTCGACGATGGGGATGGCCGAGGTGATCGTCTCGATGCCCGAGAGCCGGGCGGGCGAGATGAGCTTCATCACGCGCTCGCGGCTCATCAGCTCCGCCTCCACCACGAGGTCGGCGATGTTGCGGTGCGTCAGCAGCGCCGTCTTCGCCAGAGCGGATGCGGCCGCGTACCCGATGTAGGGCGTGAGCGCGGTGACCACACCCACCGAGGTCGACACCATCGTATCGAGCCGGTCGAGGTTCGCGGTGATGCCGTCGATGCAGTTGATGCGCAGGGTGCGGCAGCCGCCCGTCATCCAGGCCAGGCTCTGCAGCAGCGAGTGCGCGATCACGGGCTCGAACGCGTTCAGCTGCAGCTGCCCGCCCTCGGCCGCCATCATCACCGTCACGTCGGCTCCGGCGACGGCGAACGCCACCTGGTTCACGACCTCGGGGATGACCGGGTTCACCTTGCCGGGCATGATGCTCGACCCGGCCTGCCGCGGCGGCAGGTTGATCTCGCCGAACCCCGCCTGCGGCCCGCTGGAGAGCAGCCGGAGGTCGTTGCAGATCTTCGAGAGCTTGATGGCCGACCGCTTCAGCACGCCCGAGAGCGTCATGAACACCCCGGCGTCGCTCGTGGCCTCCACGAGGTCTGCGGCCGTCACGTGCTCGAACCCGGTGAGTGCACGCAGGTGCCGGCACACCGTCGCCGCGTAGTTCGGGTCGGCGGTGATGCCCGTGCCGATCGCCGTGGCGCCGAGGTTGATCTCCCAGAGCAGCGGAAGGGTGTGCCGCATCCGCTCGAGGTCTTCGGTGAGCGTGGTGGCGAAGCCGTGGAACTCCTGCCCCAGCGTCATCGGCACGGCGTCCTGCAGCTGGGTGCGCCCCACCTTCAGCACGTGGGCGAACTCCCGCCCCTTCTCGCCGAACGAGTCCCGCAGCAGCGCGTGCTCCGCCATCAGGCGGTCGAGCGAGAAGCACATCGCCAGCTTCACGGCCGTGGGGTACACGTCGTTGGTCGACTGGCTGCGGTTCACGTCATCCAGCGGATGAAGCACGTCGTACGCCCCGAGCGGATGCCCGTGCGCCGCGAGGGCGACGTTCGCGATCACCTCGTTGGCGTTCATGTTGGTCGACGTTCCGGCCCCGCCCTGGATGACGCCCACGACGAACTGGTCGTGGAACTCCCCCGCCCGGATGCGCTCGCAGGCCTCCTCGATCCACTCCGCCTTCCAGGCGTCGATCACCCCGATCTCGCGGTTGGCGCGAGCGGCGGCCTGCTTCACGATGGCCAGGGCGTTGATGAGGTCGGGGTAGACCGAGATGGGTCGCCGGCTGATCGGGAAGTTCTCGAGCGCACGGGCGGTGTGGATGCCCCAATAGGCGTCGGCCGGGATCTCGATCGACCCGAGGCTGTCGGTCTCGAGCCGGGTGATCGCCGGCACCGGGTCGCCCGGCTGCGGGGTGGTGGTGGTCTGTTCTGCGGACGCCGCTGGGGTTGTCACGGTGAGCTCCATTGCTTGTCTGTGTCGTGTCGCTTGTGGCTGGACGCCATCGACTCTACCCGTCCCCCGCTCCGCGCAGGCGGATCAACTCAGACGGCGCAGCAACCCCCGGATGAAGCCGTCCTTGCGCTCCGTGAACGGCGGATACACCAGCCGCAGCGTGTCGGGCGCAAGGCGCTTGTGCAGCACCGCCTTCTCGTGGCTGAAGGTCTCGACGCTGCGGCGCCCGTGGTAGTGCCCCATGCCGCTCTCCCCCACCCCGCCGAAGGGCAGGCCGGGCACCGAGAGGTGGGCGACCGGCACCCCGAACCCCACCGCGCCCGAGGAGGTCTCGGTGAGGATCCGCCGCGCCGCCGTCTTCGAGTTCGTGAACGCGTAGAGCGCGAGCGGCTTGTCGCCGGCACGGATGAAGGCGATCGCGTCGTCGAGCCCCGACACCGGCACCATGGGCAGGATCGGGCCGAAGATCTCCTGCTGCATCACGGGGGCGTCACGAGCGACGTCGCCGAGCAGGGTCGGCGCCAGGTAGCGGGTGCGCTCGTCGGAACGGCCTCCGGCGAGCACCCGCTCGCCCGCGAGCAGCGCGGTGAGGCGCGCGAAGTGGTGGTCGTTGACGATGCGGCCGTAGCTCGAGCTCGACCGCGGGTCGCCGTCGTAGAGCTCGCCGATCGCGTCGATCAGGTGCGGGGTGAGGGCCGCCGAGACCTCAGCGGTGGCCAGCAGGTAGTCGGGCGCCACGCAGGTCTGACCGGCGTTCATGAACTTGCCCCAGACGATGCGGCGCGCGGTGGCGGCGAGGTCGACGGTGTCGTCGACGTAGACCGGCGACTTGCCGCCGAGCTCGAGGGTCACGGGCGTCAAGTGCTTGGCCGCCGCGGTCATCACTATGCGGCCCACCGCGCCGTTGCCGGTGTAGAAGATGTGGTCGAAGCGCTCGGCGAGCAGCTCCGTGGTCTCGGGAACCCCGCCCTCGACCACGGCCACGGCCCGCGGATCGAGGTACTCCGGCACGAGCGACGCCATCAGCGCCGAGGTGGCGGGGGCGAGCTCGCTCGGCTTCAGCAGCACCGCGTTGCCGGCGGCCAGCGCGCCCACCACGGGCGCCAGCAGCAATTGCACGGGGTAGTTCCACGGCGCGATCACCAGCACCACGCCGAGCGGTTCGAGCAGGGTCGACGCGGATGCCGGTGCGATGGCGAGCGGCACGCCCACCCGGCGGGGGCGCAGCCAGCCGCGCAGGTGCGAGAGGGTGAGCTCGATCTCCGAGAGCACGATGCCGATCTCGGTCAGCTGCGCTTCGGCGGGGTTCTTGCCGAGGTCGAGGAACAGCGCGTCCTCGATCTCCGAGGAGCGCTCCTCGAGCATCCGCTTCAGCGCGCCGAGCTGCTGGAGGCGCCAGCGCAGCGAGCGGGTCACCCCGCGATCGAAGGCGGTGCGCAGTGCGGGCACGATCGCTGCGACCGGCACGGTGTCGGGTGCGGCGGGATCGGCGGTGGACTCCAGAGTCATGTCCCCATCGTAGGAGCGCGCGGGCTACCGGTGGAAGAACGGCACGATCAGATAGATGCCGTAGAGCACGGCGCCGGCGCTCAGGGCGAAGCAGAGATACGAGAGCACGGTCGCGTAGGCCGGGCGCACCTGGTCGCCGGTGCGGGCATCCGGATGCGTGAGTCCCCGGAAGCGCAGACCGAAGGAGTAGAGGCTCACCACCACCGCGGTCGACACGAGCGACGCGATGGCGACGGCCAGGAACGAGCCCCAGTCGATCATCCGGTCACCTTCCTTCTGCGGCGGGTGGCCTTCGGGCTGCGCACCGCGATGGCGGCGGCGTCGACCTCGCTGATGGCGTTGTTCGAGTCGACCCGGTTGCGGCGGGAGAGCACGAAGATCGTCACGATGACGCCGAGGCCGAGCACCAGGTCGATGATGATGCCCGCCGGACCGATCGTGGCCACGAAGGCCGCCAGGGCGCCGACGATGGCGGAGGCCGGGAGGGTCATCGCCCAGCCGAGCCCGATGCGCCCGGCGGTGCGCCAGCGCACCGAGGAGCCCTTGCGGCCGAGACCCGATCCGATCACCGACCCCGACGCCACCTGCGTGGTGGAGAGCGCGAACCCGAGGTGGCTGGAGGCCAGGATGGTGGCGGCCGTGCTCGTCTCGGCCGCGAAGCCCTGCGCCGGCTTCACCTCGGTCAGGCCCGCTCCGAGGGTGCGGATGATGCGCCAGCCGCCCATGTAGGTGCCGAGCGCGATGGCCACGGCGCAGGTGATGATGACCCAGATCTGCGGGCCGCTGCCCGAATCCTGGAGCCCGGCCGAGATGAGCATGAGGGTGATGACACCCATGGTCTTCTGTGCGTCGTTGGTGCCGTGGGCGAGGGCCACGAGCGACGAGGAGAAGATCTGGCCGTAGCGGAATCGCCCGCGCACGCCGGATTGGGCGCTCGACGCCGGCATCCGGGTGATCGCGTAGGCGAGGCGGGTGGCGGTGAACGCCACCACTCCGGCCACCACCGGCGCGATCAGGGCGGGCAGGATGACCTTGCTCACGAGAACGCTGTAGTCGACCACCCCGAATCCGGCTCCCACGATGGCGGCGCCGATCAACCCGCCGAAGAGGGCGTGCGACGAACTCGAGGGCAGGCCGAAGAGCCACGTCACCAGGTTCCAGACGATGGCGCCGAT
>Ga0256795_1000614_pt1 | contig 13647 bp, 10 predicted proteins | sample MC6MC0946MT_FD_186353 | JGI IMG/M metagenome (GOLD analysis project Ga0256795, IMG submission 186353) | Metatranscriptome of enriched soil aggregate microbial communities from Iowa State University, Ames, United States - MC6-MC0946-MT... | ecosystem: Environmental > Terrestrial > Soil >... | reverse complement strand
CGTCGACCGCGGTGCGCCGGCCGATCCGAATCGAAGAACAGTGGTTGATCGCGTTCATCTTCAATTACCTCGCGGCCGACGTGGCGGCCCGCACCGCGCCGATCGCCCTGAGGATTTCCTCGCTCGTGGCAGGTGCATTGAGCGGCGGATCCACCCGATGACCGCCGACTGCCGACACCGCGTCGCGGATCGCAAAGAATACCGAGAACGGCAACAGCAGCGGCGGCTCACCAGTCGCTTTCGAGCGGTGAATGCTGTCCTCCACATTGCGGTTCTTGAACAGACGCACGTTGAAAACCGGCGGCGTATCGTTGACAGTCGGAATCTTGTACGTGGACGGCGCGTGCGTCATGAGCTTGCCGCCGGCGTTCCACCACAACTCCTCGGTGGTGAGCCAGCCCATGCCCTGAATGAACGCGCCTTCCACCTGGCCGATGTCGAGCGCCGGATTCAGCGACGCGCCTACGTCATGCAGCGCGTCCGCGCGCAGCACGCGCATTTCGCCGGTCAGCGTGTCGATCACCACTTCGGACACGGCCGCGCCATACGAGTAGTAATAGAACGGCCGGCCTTGCAGCTTCGCCTGATCCCAGTAGAGCTTCGGTGTCGCATAAAAACCATCGGACCACAGCTGGATTCGCGCGAGATAAGCCTTTGCGACGACTTCTTCGAACGGCACAACTGCCTCGCCGACAATCACGCGGTCATGCGCGAAGCGCACGTCGGAAGCATTGACCTCGCCGGCGCCGAAACGCTCGGCGGCAAACGCGGCGAGCCGTTCGCGTAGCTGGCGCGCCGCGTCCTGTGCAGCCTTGCCGTTCAGATCCGAACCCGTCGAAGCCGCCGTCGCCGAGGTATTCGCGACCTTGCTGGTATCCGTCGCCGTTACGCGAATCCGGTTGAAGCCGACGCCCAGTTCATGTGCGACGACCTGTGCGACTTTCGTGTTCAAGCCCTGGCCCATTTCGGTGCCGCCGTGATTCACGAGCACCGAACCGTCGGTGTAGATATGCACCAGCGCGCCGGCCTGATTGAAGTGCGTGACGTTGAACGCAATGCCGAACTTGACCGGCGTCAGTGCGAGGCCTTTTTTCAGCACCTCGTTGTTGGCGTTGAATTCGTTGATCGCCGCGCGGCGCGCGCGATATTCGCTGGTCGCTTCCAGTTCGTCGATCAGTTCGTGAATCACGTTGTCTTCGACGATCTGGCCATACGGCGTCTGATTACGCTCGGTCTTGCCATACAGATTGCGGCGGCGCACGTCGAGCGAATCCTCGCCGATCGAGCGCGCCACGTTGTCCATAATGTATTCGATCGCAAACGCACCTTGCGGACCGCCGAAGCCGCGAAACGCGGTATTCGATTGCGTGTTGGTCTTGCCGCAAAAGCCGTCGATGGTCACATCGGACAGCCAGTACGCGTTGTCGAAGTGGCACAGCGCGCGCGTCATCACCGGACCGGACAGGTCGGCCGAAAAACCGCAGCGCGAGGTCATGTCGACAGCCACGCCTTCGATCACGCCCTTGTCGTCGTAGCCGACTTCATACGTGTAGTGGAAGTCGTGCCGCTTGCCCGTCACCATCATGTCGTCGTCGCGATCCGGGCGCAGCTTGACGGGGCACAACAGCTTCCACGCGGCGAGCGCCGCGCAGCACGCGAAGAGACCCGACTGCGATTCCTTGCCGCCGAAGCCGCCACCCATTCGGCGACATTCGATCAGCACGTTATGGGACGCAATGCCCAACGCGTGAGCGACAAGATGCTGCATTTCAGTCGGATGCTGCGTTGAGCAATAGACGTGCATGCCGTCGTCGTCCTTCGGCACCGCATACGAAATCTGCCCTTCCAGATAGAACTGCTCCTGGCCGCCGAGCAGCATTTCGCCAGCCTCACGATGCGACGCGCGTGCGATCTTCGTGCCGGCCTCGCCGCGCGCGAGTTTCATCGGCGGCAGCACGTGCTGATTGGCGGCACGCGCCTGCTGCGCGGTCAGGATGGCAGGCAATTCCTCATAGACGATCTCCGCGCGGCGTGCGGCGAGCCGCGCGGTTTCGTGCGACGTCGCGACCACGATGAACACCGGCTGACCGACGTACTGAACGATGCCGTCGGCGAGAATCGGATCGTCGCCGTGGACGATCGGCGCGACGTCGTTGGCGCCGGGAATATCGTCCGCGGTAAAGATAGCGACCACGCCGGGCGTCGCGCGCACCTTGTCGAGCGACACGGACGCGATTTTCGCGTGTGCTTTGCTCGACAGGCCGAGCGCGGCGTGCAGCGTGCCGGCGACCGTCGGGATGTCGTCGGTATAAGTCGCGCGGCCGCTCACGTGCAGATGCGCCGATTCATGCGGGCGCGACACATGAACCTGCGTGAAGTCGTCGAGCGCCTGGGCGTCCTTCAGAAAGGGTTCAGCATGCTGATTCATTGTTGTGTTCTCCGTATTCTTCGTGCGCTTCGTGCGCTTCAGGCATTTGCCACGACATTGCCGCCGACACCGGCGTCCGCAGTCGAGCACGCCGCAACCACCGCGCGCACATCGAGCGAGCTTTTCGGCAACGGATTGTTGGGGCGCGTTTCGAGCCAGAAGCGATACAGCGTGTTCTTTGCAGCTTCGAGACGGTAATCGCTGGTCGCGCGCATATCGGAAAGCGGCGCGTAGTCGTTGCCGAGCGCGAGCATCGCGGCTTGCGCGGTGGCTTCATGCCATTCGGCGTCGCGCAGCACGGCTTCTGCATGCGTTGCGCGCTTCGGCGTCGCGGCCATGCCGCCGAACGCGATGCGCGGCTCGCGAATCAACTCGCCGTCCGCGATAAATGAGAATGCGGCACACACAGCGGAGATGTCCGAGTCGAAGCGCTTCGACAGCTTATAGGTGCGGAATTGCAGCTTTGCACGCGCGCCCGTACGAGTCGGCACCTTCAGGCCGACGACGAACTCGTGCTCGGCCATATTCTTCTTCTGGTACGCGACGTACAGGTCTTCGAGCGGCATTTCGCGTTCGACGTCGCCACCTCGGACAATCACGCGCGCGCCGAGCGCGATGAGACCGGGCATCGAATCACCGATCGGCGAGCCGTTCGCGATGTTGCCGCCGAGTGTGCCCGCGTTGCGAATGGGCAGCGAAGCGAAGCGTAGCCACATTTCCGTAAGCTCGGGATACTGCTTTGCGATCTCCGCGTAGGCGTTTTCTACCGTCACGCCCGCGCCAATTTCGATCCAGTCGGCACGCGTTTCGAGCTTCTGCAATTCGGCGATCTGTCCAACGTACACGACATTGCCGAGTTCGCGCATCTGCTTAGTGACCCACAGGCCAATGTCGGTGCTGCCCGCGAGAATGCGCGCGGCCGGCTCGGCCTGCTTGATCTGTGCGAGCGCTTCGACCGTGCGCGGCGCGTCGAAGCGCTGGCCGGCGTGCTCGTAATGGAACGTGTCGTCGCGTTGGAGCGTCGCGAGCGCGCCTGCGAGCACCTCCACATTCACCGGTGCCTTGGGCGCGGGGACTTCGAACATGCGCACAGCTGCATCCACGATCGGACGATAGCCGGTGCAGCGGCACAGATTTCCTGTGAGCGCGTTGCTGATTGCTTCGCGCGACGGCACCGTCTTGTTTGCGCAGCCATGCTCGTGGCCGTGCTTTTCGTAGAGCGACCACATCGACATGACGAAGCCCGGCGTGCAGAAACCGCACTGCGAGCCGTGGCATTCGACCATCGCCTGCTGTACCGGATGCAGCGAGCCGTCGGGCTGACGCAGATCTTCGACGGTGAAGAGCGCCTTGCCGTCGAGCGTCGGCATGAACTGGATGCAGGCATTGACCGCCTTGAAGTCGACGCCGCCCTTTTCGTTGCGCTCGCCAACCACGACCGTGCACGCGCCGCAATCGCCTTCGGCGCAGCCTTCCTTGGTGCCAGTGCAGTGCGCATCTTCACGCAGATACTGCAGGACCGTGCGGGTGACAGGCGCGTCCTTGATTTCGCGGATCGCGTTGCGATGGTAAAAGCGGATTGGCTCAGTCATGTCTTATCGCTCTCGAATGTTCTTTGTCCAGCAGGGATGGTTCGAAAACTATCACCGTCAATAAATACAACCCATAGCCCGGGTCGCATGCGGGACATATGCGCACTGCGATATCGAGATGGAATTGGCGCGCTGTGGGCTTATGTCGGGTTGGCTGGTCTGAGATGTTTGCTGGTGCAATGCTTGATTTCAGCCATTTCATAGGGCGCGGGGTGAAGCATTTCGCCCGTCGCCGAGGGCAAATTGAGCGTCCGACGCCCCACTATCTGGGCTTCGCGCCGGCTTAAGTCTGACCAATTATTAAGCAAATGCTGCAAGAGAATCGGTTCCATGGGAAAATCACGCCTTCCCGCCGTTTTCAAGTCTGGTTTTCCCCATGTCCACCGACACAGCGACACCCCGCAGCGAATTCGCCACGACCATGCAGATCATTCCGGTCGTCTTTTTCACGTTTCTTTGCTATCTGACGATCGGCATTCCGCTGGCGGTGCTGCCGGGCTACGTGCATGACGACCTCGGCTACAGCGCGGTGCTCGCGGGCGCGGCGATCAGCGTGCAGTATCTGGCGACTCTGGCGTCGCGGCCGCTGGCAGGACGTTCGGCAGACACGCTGGGGCCGAAGCGGACGGTAACGATTGGCTTGCTCGGATGCGGCGCGAACGGCGTTCTTTTGCTGCTGGCAGTTTTGTGCGGACGCTGGCCCGTGCTGAGTCTTGGCCTGCTTGTGTGCAGCCGGCTCGTGCTCGGATTCGGCGAGAGTCTGTGCGGCACCGGCGCGATTCTGTGGGGGATCGGCCGAGTGGGCACGAGCAACAACGCACGAGTGATCTCGTGGAACGGCATCGCCACGTATGGCGCACTGGCGGTCGGCGCGCCGCTCGGCGTTGCGATCGAGCGGACGGTCGGATTTGCGGCGCTCGGCATTCTAGTGATTCTGCTGGCGGCGCTCGGCTTCTACCTTGCGCGGCCGATGGCATCCGTGCCGATCGTGCACGGTGAGCGGATGTCGTACCGAAGCGTGTTCACGCGCGTCCTGCCGCACGGCATCGGCCTCGCGCTCGGCTCGGCCGGTTTTGGATCGATTGCGACGTTCATCACATTGTTCTATGCGGCGAAGCAGTGGCCGAACGCGGCGTTGTCGCTGACGGTGTTCGGCACGCTGTTCATCGGCGCGCGGCTGCTGTTCGCCAACACGATCAAGACCTACGGGGGTTTCCGGGTCGCGATTGTTTCGTTTTCGTTTGAATGTGTTGGCTTGCTGATGCTGTGGCTTGCGCCTGAGCCGCATATTGCGCTCGCGGGGGCGGCGTTGACCGGATTCGGGTTTGCGTTGGTATTTCCGGCGCTCGGCGTCGAGGCAGTCGGACTCGTACCGCCCGCGAGCCGAGGTGCGGCGTTGTCGGCTTACTCGGTGTTCCTGGATCTGTCGCTGGGAATTACGGGGCCGTTGGCGGGGTATATTGCCGGCGAGTTTGGATATGGGTCAGTGTTTCTGTTTGCAGCAATTGCCGCTGCAGCGGCTGTGGGGCTTTCCAGTTATCTTTATCTTCGGGATGTGAAGGTTGGGAAGATGCCTGCGGCGCTTTGAGGGGTTTTCGGCTCAACGCACCAACTCACACTTGAGTTCCGTGGCTCCGGGCAGGCTGCGGTGTAATCAGGACCAGCGCTGTGGCACGCCTGGCCTTGGTGGCAGCTAGTCGTACGCCCAGCCGGTACTCGTCGGAAGGCTCGGCTTCGAGCCGCCCCAAGTTGCGTTTGTCGAGCGGCTAAAGCGAACATAGTTACGACAAGCTGGAAATTAATCGGCAACCACATGTCGCACGATGTCCATGATGGGCAACAGGAAGGCCGTCATCCATCATCGACTCATCACCCTCAACAATCAGGTTCGGTCTAACTCCCGGATGCCGCGGGCAAAAGACTTCGTCGCCCATACGGGCGACCGGACGATCATCGAAGGTCATGGTCGATGACGCAGTGATAACTTCGCCACCGTGCTCGGTGATATCACCCAATCGGATCAATGTCATGTGCCTGCCTCGTTTCGACATTCTTCTATTGGTCGATGACGGAACTACCAGTTGAAAAAATCGTAACTGACTTCATTGGTCTTAAAGCATCCGCCCCCGACATCTGCACCGTCATTGATCAGTACGCCGGCGTACTGCGGCTGCCTGGATTCAATGTCCATAGTGATGGTGACTTCCCCGTTCTTTCCACTGCTTTTGAAAATGTTGGTCTTGACGACATTGCCGTTCGGTAAAAACGCTGAGTCATCTTGCATGTTATCGGTCTTTGCGAAGAACTTTGCCTTTCCCGAAATAACCGATCTGCACTTATCCGACGCCAGACTGATGCGGTAAGCAATCACTCTTTTCCCGTCTGTATCGTGACCGGCATCCTGCAGCGCAATAGTCGCTAGATAAGGTACATCCCTCGATTTCAGCGTAGTGCTATGGCCAACTGCGCCACAGGCTGACGTGAGCAAAAATAGAGAAAAGATGGGGGCTACGATCCGAAGAAACACGTTTTTCATTCATGCGACCCTTGAACGCCCGAACGTTCTAGTGAGTTGAAGTTGCACTCATTTGTGCACCATCGACGCTCGACTGCTCGAGCTCGTAATCTTCGTCATGCTCGACGTATCCGGTAGGAAACCGATAGTGTGTGATCCAGGAAGCGGGAACTGCGCTGTGGCTCACTTCATGTGCATGTCCTTGATTGCCGCCTAGCGTCGCGATTCTGAGAGCGTTCGGACGGCTTGGTGCCATCCCGTTGACGAACGTCACATGGTGACCACCCGTCGGGAAGTGCACGACGGCTATCGCGCCATACGCCGGTTGATTGTTTCGTGTAGCCCGCCCCCAAGTTGACAGGCTACTAGCACCGGCACTGTTATTCCCCTGATATCCCGCGCAAGTCAGACACCAGTTGACGAATGCAGCGCAATAAGCGAGGTTGTCCGAACGTTGTCTTCCTAATGACGTGGCGCTGAAATACTCCTCAATGTGCCGATCAGGATGTGCACCGCCTCTGCGTCGTACACCTGCCTGGAATTCCAGTTCCGCGACCGCCATCCAGGGTGCACGACGAGCGCTTAGAAGGTCGGTCTGCGGGTGATTGGCTTCGTTTCTATGACGTACCGCATGCACCGCATTGTGCGCATCTAGCCCAGGAGCCGCGGCGCGCTGCGCAGCCTCTGCAGTCAAAACCGATGACCTGGATCCCGCGGCTACAGGATCCGGTGATACCGCCGCATGCGGCCGTTTCGGAACTTTCAGCGTCTGACCGGGAAAAATGAAGTGCGGCGACGAAATGCCATTCAGACGAGCCAGCGTCAGATAGCTTGTCGAATATTGCTTCGCAATCTTACTGAGTGAGTCTCCTCTTTTAATGATGTAGTGCCCGGCGTTCTCGTCTGCTGCAGTTACCGGTGCGCGTGAAGACGTACGACTTTGAGCACTTTGGGCGCGCACTTCTGCTGTAGAGGCCGGCTCATGGCGTTCAGTCGACAGTGCAATCATCAGCGTCGGTGCCACCAAAGTGACGACAGTCGGAGGAGAGGTCGGCGTCACCTTCTCCACGATGGCAATCCACTTACTCTCGTGTTCCCACCAGACATCGATCGATATCCGTCCGCCCGAAAGTGCAGCTTGGATTTGCACCTGCCCAGTGTCGTCCGTAACCAGTTCACGTGAATTGTGCCCTTGCGACGCTCTCACCTTCGTGTTCGCAAGTGCCACTCTCGCAGCATCGCGGATATACAGATTGATTGTCGGAAGACAGCCCCTGCAGCCCTGCTTCTTCGCTTCCGCAATGGCAGACTGCATTGTCTTTCCATCGAAGACTTCCTGCAATCTGGCTGCATACGATGGATCAGTGGCGTAACCAGCGCGTTGTAAAGCTTGCGCTTCCTTGACCAAATCTCCTTTGACATCGTCGTCTTGAAGCCCCGCGCGCCTATAGCGTTGATTGTCTTCAAGAAACTTCTGGCGGTCGCGGAGACTGTCGAGTATCGAGGCATACACTCTGAATGGCGCGTTGACCCAGATCTTGTTGCCAGCAACGATTTCCCATACGTTAAACGTCTTAACGTCGCCATTCCAGTCTGGACTGGCCTTGATATTGAAGATGTTGTTAGTACCGGCCAGGATCTTCTCACCCCAACCGGTTTCCTGCGCTGCCTGTGCGAGAATCAATTGCCAGGAGCAACCTGTTTCATCGGCAACCTGTCGTGCAGGGCAATACAGTTCCTTGATAAACGCCAATTTTTGTTCGTATGTGTACGTTCCCATGATCGCCTCTTTATTGCGTGCTGCGCCTGAGAACCTTGCCGGCGGCCGTCGTGGATACGATTCCGACTAAAGAATGACCGTCGAATATCGGCACTGACATATCGTTGTCCAATTGATTGACGACCCGGGCTGTCTTACCCGCAAGATCAATGGCGACGATCACCGACGAAGACCCCCCACTGCATGACGAGCCGATCGCCGCCAACCCGCGACCTTCCAATGCCAACGCACCTATGCTGCAAAACGGTTTCTTGACGGAAAAGCCGTTCACTGTCTTACCCCCTCTGTCCACTACAGACACACTGAGGTTCGCCCCCGCCAGAGCGGCCACGTAGATAACACCGTCGGGCCCGAAAGCTGAGGCGGCCTCTTGCGTATTGGCCGGGGACGCGTAGTTCGACCATATATACGTGCCGCTTCGGAGATCGATCTTTGACACTGCGAAAGCTTCGTCTCCGGACGATGAAGTTTTATTTGGGAGAAACGAACCCGACACCATTAGATGTTGACCGTCGAGTCTTGCGCTCGTACCAGTCCAGAACGCGCCAGTGTCCAGCTTGACGATCTTGGTTTGCACGAGGTTTGAATCTAACTTCGTGATGAACGTGCCGAACTTCCCGCCGCGATCAAGGGTCGCGCTCGTACCACCGGCAATAGAAATCGCATCAGGCTGCACGTCGAGGAAATACACCCACTCATCGAAGCCCGCCTTAACCGGCTCCTGCTTGAGCAGTTTGCCCTTGCTCGAAATCTTGTTGACGACAATCCTTGTCTGATTAAGTGCTTCGGAGTTGTTCGTGCGCTCCTGAGTGATCACATAAAAGGCATTACCGTCGCCCATGCACCTCGTGGCGGTGTTGCCCACATAGTCATGCCCGTACGGAAGCCGGGTCCGCCACACGACCTGACGGCTGTTGACGTCGACTAGAAGAACCAGGGCTGAATCGCTCGGACCTGCATCCTCATACACGCTGCCAGTCACGCAGTATCGACCGGACCCGATCGGAGCGATCGCCGTAGCTGAGAAACCTTCGCGGACGCCCAATGGTATGTCGATGGGTACAGCCGTCCCGCCGCTGGCGGCAGCCAGCACGAAGTTGGAGAGAAGATATAGCAGCGTGGAAAATACCAACTTGTGCCCGGTCAATTCTTCACCTTGTTTTTTCCAATTTGTCGCAGCGCGATTTCGGTGGCCAGTCCTCAATCCACGCAGACAGTCTCGTATCGAGAAATGAGGAAATCCCTTCGGAAAGACCATTCCTAACTATCACTGCTCTCATGGTCTACGTAATCAAAAACGCAAGCGTCCTGCTTGTCGCTCTCATTGCTCGAAATTGGGAACGACGCCGCGAAGCTCATGGTTGTCCATTCGCCGCCATGAAGGTCGAACACCGCCTTCAGTTGCTGCGGCGAATCGGTAAATGCGCGTAACGTCTTCCCGTTTTCGTCAATCATGCCGCTACCAAGTACGGTCCCGATCTGATCAACAAACCGGTATCTCACCGGACGTGGTGTTCCATCCTGTTTGCGAAAGGTTTCATCGAGCAATACCTTCTGACTGAACGGCAATTCCGTTTGACTTTCAAAGAATTCCTGCTGCTTTTGAAGGCTCATTGGCCCAGGCTTGCTCCACGAAGCGCATTTCTCGAGAATCCTCCCCGGGGTGCCGTTCACAATACCTTCGCCCGTGATCTGGATGAATGAACCGGCAGCACCGATCCAGATTTCCTTCGCAGCGTTGATGACGATCTTTCCGTCTGTGCTTGTGATCGTCACGTCCTTGAGCGCAGCTAGCGCCATCGCATTGCCCTGCGCCTGGATCTCCACGTTGCCCCTCGCGGCAAATAACCTGATACCGAACCGAGCAGCAAACAACGACACGGTGTCGCGCACAGATGCGAAAAGCGAGCGGCCCGACGCAATGCTCACGTCCCGGCCTGCCGTCACAGCATGGTCCTGCTGACTCGCCAGGTGCACACTATCCGCGGCAGTCATGCCGATGCCAGCCGCACTAGCCAGCACCATGTCCGGTCGCGTCATTTCAGGAAAAGGGTTACCGGTGGTTGTGGCCACGCCCCTGATTGCGTCGTTCTGCGTCCTGATCGCCGACGTCGCGTCATTCTGGTTTGCACCGGCATCCTGAGCTTTGTTTTGCTGCGCTAGCAACGCCATCTGGTCATGCTGCTCGCCCGCCTGCATCAGCCGCTGAATCGTCTCGCTCATGTCTTTCGCCGGTGCCTGTGCACCGTCGCGCGTCTCCGTCGTGACCAACATGCCCTTGTTGGCGCGTAGCACGCCCCAGGAGTCCGTCGCCAGTTCCCAGCCTTCACCGCGCGCTTGCCGGCGCCCCGCGTTGCCGTCGATGCGCGTGTTGTAACCCAGCACCAGCCTCGATTGCGCATGCTCGCTTTCGACCTGCACCTGCAGTTCGCCTTTCGTATCGTCGACCACGATGCTATTGGCCATCGCGCCATTGAGCTCCCGGCTGCGCGTGCCCGACAGCGCCTCGTTATCGGGCAGCTTCCACGGCGGCTGGTTGAACTGGTTGACCATTCGGCCGCAGACGTATGGCTTGTCGGGGTTGCCCTCGTGATAGAGGACCATCACCTCCTGTCCGATTCGCGGCGAATAGATGGTCCCAAAGCCGTTGCCCTGCCACGGCGACGACACGCGCAACCAGCAGCTTGCGTTCTGGTCGCTCGGGCTAACACGATCCCAATGGAAGCGCACCTTGACACGCGCATACCCGTCAAGCCATGTCGTTGCTGCGGCCGGCCCGACAACGACGGCCGTTTCCCCTTCGCAACGTGGCTTCCGTTTCAGCTTCTGCCGGTTTTTGAAGAAGGTGTTCGCCGGTTGCACCACGAAGTCCGTGACGCATTGATACCGTGCATCGCTGCTCGACCGTTGACTGGTGTCATCGACATTGCGAACGTCGGTTGTCGTCGCCACAACCAGATATTCCGCGTTGGCGGTCTGAATGGGATGGTTCTCGATATAAAACGTATGGCCTGTTGCCAACCCCCGCACGTTGCCCCGCCCACGCGCCCGGAGGCTACGGCAGCGCAAAGCATCGACGTGCACCCGCGCAAGCGCTTCTGCTTCGCGCCGGTGATCGTTGGGGTCGCCGGAGAGCCCCATCGCCCCCGCAAGCGGCTGTGAAAAGTCGCCCCACGCGTATTGCTCGGCATTGTCAAATGCACTATTGCTCGGGTCGTTTTGCGCGATGCCGAAAGATGCTCGCGAGCGCGTGTAGTCGTAGTCAGTCAGATATGTCGCGCCAGCCGTCAACTGGTACGACAACTCGAGTTCACTGATGTGCTCTTCATCAATGCGCTTGCCACCCGGCGCGTGGTACTGGATGGTGTCGTAAGCGTTGCCGTGCGGCCTATGTGAGCCGGGGGAGTCGCACAGCACCAGCGTGGATTCCTGCATGAAGAAATACAGTCCCCACTGACGCCATAGCGTCGACAGAAAATCGAAATCCGAACACCAGAACTGACGCACGTAGTCCCGCTTTGGATAACCTGTGCTGAAGCCCGGCGCAGCCAGTTGCAGTTCGTAGGGAAATGGGTAACGGCCGCCCTTCAGGATCGACTCTGTGATCTCCACTACGCTCTGGTTCTGGAAAATCCGGTTCTCGCGGTTTCGCGTGGCGAGCCACAGCCAGGGACGCACAGTGAACCGGTAGAACACCTGGCGGTCGCTCGCACCAGTGCAGCTCACCGCAGTAATGAGGCCAGTGATGGTGCGTCTTCCCGCGCCCAGATTGACGCTATTGCTCAAGCCCGGCCGGCCACTCTCGAACGTGCCGCTTCCCTCGAACTCAATCGAAATAGCGATTTCCTGGCCGATTAACGCCTCGGCGCTAATCAGTTCTTTTGCCAGCAACACGTCCATGATCGGACCGTTGGCCGTCGCGAGATCCAGTGTGTAGCTGTAGAGCCTGCCGAGCTTTTCGCCTCCCGACAGGCGCACCGGCGTGAGGACAGGTTCACCGCCGTAGGTTGGCAGAGCGGCGCCGTCCACGGCCAGTGTTCTGGATTGAAGAGAGGCGTACATTAGTTAGCAATATTCAATATTGTGACCAACCTGCCACGCTGGATATCGCGACGGACGCAGATAGCGCAGAGCGATTCGCTCGGTCCGGTAACCGATACTTCAACTCTCATCATTGCCCCACTGTACGAGCAGTTCAACCGGGATCGCATGCACGATCTCTGCGTACCGCTTGCCGACGAGGTGCTCCGCGCGTTTGAGCAACACCGGGATTGGGCTGCTTGGCTCGTGCCGTTCAAACCACTGCCGCGCCTCGCGAATACGCTCAAGCGCGGTACTACGATCCTCCGCGCGTCTCGCCGTCGGGGGCCCGGCCATCGCCGTAACGTGCTGTATTGCGTCCGTCTCGGGCGATGGCAGTTCGCATGCTGGCATCTGCTCGTCCGGCAAAACGCCCTCCGCTTCATCACCGATTCGCGCATTGTCCGCGACGGATTGCGGATACCCGTTGCTGCCTCGATCCTCCCGCGCAACGTGCCGCAGCAGACGGGTCAGCGGCGACAAATCAGGCGCATGCACACCGAGGTGTTCGACCGCCCACGCGTCGATCGCGGCGAACTGCGTGAGCGCATTGGCAAAGCCAGCCATAACGGTGGGCTGCTGCGCACGCAAATCGTCCAGTTGACGGGCCACGGACTCGGGGGCGAGCGCATCGCCTGGTCTCGGATGGGCAAACGCGCGCTCGACATCGCGCACCTGCAGACGAATCGCCGTCGATTTAGTCAGCGCGATCTCGCGCACATCGGCGAGCAGTCCGTCCGTATCGGCGAGTGCCTGAAGCGCGTTCATGCGGATTTCCAGCGCTGCGTCGCGATCTGCATCAACCTCGGGCTGCGGATGAATCGAGTCCTGAAACGCAGCCAGCCATGCGGCAAGCAAACCGATTCCTTCCGCAAGGCCATGCGCGCTCGCAAGACGCGTGCGGCACCGCGTGAACAGCACGGCGAGCCGCATGTCCTTGCTGCGCATCATCAGACGCCGGCAGTCGCGATCCACATCGCTCCAGTTCACCGGCTCGGGCGAACCGACAAAGTCGCCGTATTGCGCTTCGGATTTCGTGATCACCTTTGCCGACAACACCACGAACTCCGGGTCGTACTCGAGATCGGGACCACAAGGCGCGTCGACGTCGATCGGACTCATCCAGTCGTGCGACGCTGGGCTTCTGGCGGGTGCCGAGTTCTGCGGCGTGCTTTTCCTGCTGCTCATTGATCGAACTCCGTGATGATTGACCGAACCTCGTCAGTCCTGACCCGCGAAAATTTGATCGGCG
>Ga0256795_1000610_pt1 | contig 13734 bp, 12 predicted proteins | sample MC6MC0946MT_FD_186353 | JGI IMG/M metagenome (GOLD analysis project Ga0256795, IMG submission 186353) | Metatranscriptome of enriched soil aggregate microbial communities from Iowa State University, Ames, United States - MC6-MC0946-MT... | ecosystem: Environmental > Terrestrial > Soil >... | reverse complement strand
GTCGGCTGCTTGTTTGCTCATATTTCCGACGTCGTCGCCGCATCGCGAGCTTCTGACAATGTCGCAGGCTCGGGCTACAGTTCTGAACTATGCCGACGCCCGTCATCACCGCGAACAACCTTGTCAAGAAGTACAAGGAGTTCGCCGCCGTCAACGGAATCAGCTTCGAGGTCGCGCCGGGGGAGTCGTTCGGACTGCTGGGTCCGAACGGTGCGGGAAAGTCGACCACGATGCGCATGGTGGGTGCGGTGTCGACGCGCACGGAGGGCGACCTCAGCATCCTGGGTCTCGACCCCAACCGGTACGGACCGGAGATCCGCTCGCAGCTCGGTGTCGTGCCACAGGCCGACAACCTCGATGCGGAACTGCGTGTACGCGACAACCTGATCGTCTACGGCCGGTATTTCGGCCTGCCGACGGCGCGCGTCCGCAAACGTGCCGATGAGCTCCTCGAGTTCGCCCAGCTCGAAGACAAGGCGAAGGCCAAGGTCGACGACCTGTCCGGCGGCATGAAACGGCGACTCACCATCGCACGAGCGCTCATCAACGATCCGCGCATCCTTCTGCTGGACGAGCCGACCACGGGCCTCGACCCCCAGGCGCGACACATCCTGTGGGACAGGCTGTTCCGGCTCAAGGAGCAGGGAACGACCCTGGTGCTCACCACGCACTACATGGATGAGGCGGAACAGCTGTGCGACCGCCTGGTCGTCGTCGACAAGGGCACCATCATGGCCGAAGGCTCTCCGGCCTCGCTCATCCGCGAGTACTCGTCGCGAGAAGTGCTCGAGGTTCGGTTCGGGTCGGAGAAGAACGCCTCGGTGGCCGAGGAGCTGGGCGGCATCGGCGAGAGGGTCGAAGTGCTTCCCGACCGCATCCTCGTCTACAGCGATGACGGTGAGGCGGAACTCTCACGCATCGCGGAGCGGGGATTGCACCCGATCACGAGTCTCGTACGCCGGTCCAGCCTCGAAGACGTCTTCCTCCGACTCACCGGACGGAGTCTGATCGAATGACGGCGGCGACCTCCGCACAGGTCTCGGATTCCCGTCGCGCACTCGACGGAGCGGTGAAGCCGCGTCGATTCGGCGCCTGGTATGTGGCCGAGCACCGCTTCCGCGTGATGCGCTCCTACCTGCAGACGCTCATCGTCACGGCGTTCGGCTATCCGCTGCTGTACCTGTTCGCGATGGGCGTGGGGCTCGGCAGTCTGGTCGATCAGACGCAGGGACAGCAGGGCGTCGAAGGTGTCAGCTATCTCGCGTTCGTCGCACCCGCCCTGCTCTGCACAGCAGCGGTCACCGTGGCGAGCGAGGAGTTCACCTATCCGGTCATGCTCGGGTTCAAGTGGAATCCCACCTTCTTCGGCATGAACGCTGCACCGATCGCTCCCGGACAGATCATCGACGGCATCGTGATCTCGGTCACGGCACGACTCCTGCTCGCGAGCTCGCTCTACTACGTGATCATGCTGATCTTCGGAGCGGTTCCCTCGGCCCTCGGCTGGGTGGCCATCCTCGTGGGTACTCTCGGCGGTCTGGCGTTCGGCGTGCCCGTGATGACCTACGTCGCCACGCTCGAACAGGACACGGGTCAGATCGCGATGCTCATGCGTTTCGTGCTTCTGCCGATGACCCTCTTCTCGGGAACGTTCTTCCCGCTGGCCTCCATGCCGCCGTACCTCCAGTGGATCGGCTGGATCTCGCCCCTGTGGCACTCGACCGAGCTCTCACGCGTGTTCACTTACGGATCCGCGGAACCGCTCTGGCTGACCGTCGTGCACATCCTCTACCTCGGCGCACTGTTCGTGGTGTTCTGGATGTGGGCCCGTCGCATCGCCGCGAGGAGGCTGAACAAGTGACCTCGACAGACGAACGACTGATCGCTACCGTCTCGCACACCCGGCCGTTGGGGTCGCTGTACGCGGGCAACGCATCCTCGGTGATGCAGCGAGGATGGCTGGCGACCCGCAGCACCAACTGGCTCGTCGTGGTCAGCGGCTTCTTCGAGCCGATCTTCTATCTGCTGTCACTCGGAATCGGACTCGGCGCGCTGGTCGGCGAGGTCACGACCTCCACCGGCGAGCCGGTGTCGTACGCCGCCTTCATCGCTCCCGCCCTTCTGGCGACGGCGGCGATGAACGGAGCCGTCTATGACTCCACGTGGAACGTGTTCTTCAAGATGCACTTCGCCAAGCTCTACGAAGGCATGCTCTCCACCTCGCTGGGGCCCCTCGACGTGGCGCTCGGAGAGATCCTCCTTGCACTGCTCCGCGGAGCCCTGTACGCCCTGGGCTTCATGCTCGTGATGCAGGTTCTGGGCCTGAACCTCTCCTGGTGGGCCATCCTCGCCCTGCCGGCCGTGCTCCTGATCGCCTTCGGCTTCGCGAGCTTCGGGATGGGCATCACGAGCTACATGAAGACGTTCCAGCAGATGGACTGGATCAACTTCGTCATGCTGCCGATGTTCCTTCTGTCGGCCACGTTCTATCCGCTCTCGGTGTACCCGCAGTCGATCCAGTACGTGATTCAGGCCCTACCCCTCTGGCACGGCGTCGAGCTCGTCCGGGGTCTGACCACCGGCGCGGTGAACCTCGGCATGCTCTGGCACGTGCTCTACTTCGCGGTGATGATCGCTCTCGGTCTCATCCTCACCACGCGCCGCCTCCGGGCACTGTTCCTCGACTGAACACACCGCGTCGGAGTTTCCGACCGAAACCCGGCGATTCTCCGACATGTCGGAAGAATCGCCGTCGGTCCGCTCGAAAACTCCGACGCGCGGGAATCAGCTGACGTTCTCCGAGAAGTCCATGTCGCGCGTCTCCTTGCTGATCAGAAGCGCGATCAGTGTCAGTACGGCCGCCAGGCTGAGGTAGACCCCGACCCAGATCGTGCTGCCGCCCGCGAGCGTCCACAGCCACACCGCGATGGTGGGCGCGACCGCCGCGCCGAGGACACTCGACAGGTTGTAGCTGATCGCGGATCCGGTGTACCGCACATTTGTGGGGAACAGCTCGGGCAGTTCGGCGCCCATCGGCCCGAATGTCAGGCCCATCAGGGTGAAGCCGATGATGAGCAGTGCCATGGTCCCGATGAAGCCGGCTCCGAAGAGCGGCACGAACAGAAGTCCGAACACGATGATCCCGATGGTCACCCAGATCAGGGTCTTGCGACGTCCGAACCGTTCCGCGAGCGGGCCCGCGGCGAGCGTGAAGATCCCGAAGAACACCACACCGACGATCAGCATGATGAGGAACTCGTTGCGGGTGTACCCGAGCCCGGCGGGTTTCGCCGTCGTGCCGTAGGTGAGTGTGAACGCGGTCATCAGGTAGAACAGCACGTAGGTGGCCAGCATGATGAAGGTGCCGAGGATGATCTGTCGCCAGCTCGTCTTGAACGCTCGGGCGAGAGGCAGTTTGGCGACTTCGCCCGTGTCGACGACCTTCTGGAAGGCGGGCGTCTCCACCAGCTTCAGACGTACGTAGAGTCCCACGATCACGAGCATCGCGCTGAGCAGGAACGGCACGCGCCAGCCCCACGCGGCGAACGCACTCGCGCTCATCGTCAGATTCAGGATGAGGAACAGCACGTTGGCGACGACGAACCCGATCGGTGCGCCCAGCTGCGGGAAGGTGCCGTAGATCGCGCGCTTGCCCTCGGGGGCGTTCTCGGTCGCGAGCAGTGCCGCACCGCTCCATTCGCCGCCGAGTCCGAGACCTTGGCAGAACCGCATTACGACGAGGAGGAAGGGCGCCCAGAACTCCCAGCCGGGAACCTGCGCGGTCGGCAGACAGCCGATCAGTACCGTCGCGATGCCCATGGTCAGGAGCGAGCCGACGAGCGTGCCCTTGCGGCCGATCCGATCGCCGAAGTGGCCGAACAGGATGGAGCCGATGGGGCGGGCGATGAACGCGACACCGAAGACGGCGAATGATGCGAGGAGGGCTGTGGTCGGGTCCTCGTTCGTGAAGAACAGGGACGGGAACACGAGTACCGCTGCGGTCGCGTAGACGTAGAAGTCGTAGAACTCGATGGATGTGCCGATGAGGCTCGCGAGGACGACGCGTCCCCGTGAGTTCGCGGGCGGCAGGGCTGGCTGGGTGACGGAGGCCGTCGAGGACATGGCGGAGCTACTTCCGAGTGCGGGGAGTCGATGGCCCGGAGGCGAGTGCGTCGGTCACGCGAGATCTCGCAGAGGGCGAAAGGCAGGAGGTCGCTTGTGGCGGCCGTTCTACCCTACGTCGAGGGTGGACGGTGTCCGAATTATCCGCTCGTCGTACCCGTTCCGCCCTCGGTAGGCTGGGCCCATGGATACGCTTTTCGCAGTTCTTCACGTCGTCTCGGCTGTCTTCGTCGTCGGGCCGATGGCCATCCTGCCGATGACGGGGATGCGGGCCGTTCGAGCCGGCAACGCCGCTCAGGTGCGTACTCTGGCCAAGTCGACCACGATCCTGTCCGGTCTGTCGCTGCTCGTGGTGCTCTTCGGGTTCGCCGTGATGGGGATGGCAGATCCGAAGTACAAGACCTCGATCACGACGCCGTGGATCCTCTGGTCGATCATCGCCTACATCATCGCGCTCGGGCTCACCCTGTTCGTCGTCGTTCCCGCGATGCGGCGGGCGGCGGATGCTCTCGACGGTCTGTCGAACACCGCATCCGCCGCGCCGGCTGTCGCGACCGGCGTCACGCCGTCAGACGAAGCAGTCGCTCTCGATTCGCGCGGCTACCCCGCGATCGCGGCGGGATCGGGTGTCGCGTCGCTGCTGCTTGTCCTCGTGGTCGTCCTCATGGTCTGGAAGCCGTAGCACCTCCGGGCTCAGGATGCGCGGAGTTCTCGCAGCGTCAGCGCGGTGGTGAGGGCGGCGTGGGCCGCCTCCGCGCCCTTGTCCTCGCGTGAACCGGGGAGTCCCGCCCGATCGATGCCCTGAGCTTCGTCGTCGAGTGTGAGCACGCCGAATCCGACCGGCTTCCCAGTGTCGATCGCCACTCGGGTCAGCCCGTCCGTCGCCGCCGACGAGACGTACTCGAAGTGGGGCGTCCCGCCTCGGATGATCACGCCGAGTGCCACCACGGCGTCCGCTCCGGCGTCCAGGGCGCCTTTGCTGACAACGGGGAGCTCGAAGCTTCCTGGCACTCGTACGATCGAGTACTCGGCTCCGGCGGCGGAGAGCGTGCGCTCCGCGCCTGCGATCAGCCCGTCGGTGATCTGCTCGTGCCAGGTTCCGGCGACCACGACGACCTTGAGGCCCCTCGCATCGATCTTCTCCTGGGTGTCGGGTGCACCGGCTCCACTCATCGTGTCGTCCTTTCTGCGGCTATCTCAGCCTGGGGGATGGCGTGACCCATGCGGTCGCGCTTGGTTTCGAGGTAGCCCTCGTTGAAGGCCCCGACGCCGACGACGAGTGGCACCCGTTCGGTGACCTCGATGCCGTGCTCTTCGAGCTGTCGTACCTTCTCGGGGTTGTTGGTGAGCAGCCGCACGGACTCGATGCCCAGGTCCTGCAGGATGGCCGTCGCCGCGCCGTAGTCGCGGGCATCGATCGGCAGGCCGAGCGCGAGGTTCGCGTCGAGTGTGTCGAGGCCTTCCTCCTGCAGCTTGTAGGCGCGGAGCTTGTTGATCAGTCCGATTCCGCGGCCCTCGTGTCCACGCAGGTAGACGACGACGCCGCCTTCCTGCTGGATCGTGTCGAGCGCTGCATCGAGCTGCGGCCCGCACTCGCATTTGAGCGAGCCGAACGCCTCGCCGGTGAGGCATTCGGAATGCACTCGCACCAGTGTGCCGTCGGCGGACGGATTTCCTGCGACGATCGCGACGTGGTCGGCTCCGGTCATCCTGTCGCGGTACGCCCGCATCTTGAAGGGCCCGTGTGTGGTCGGCACGGTCGTCTCGACCTCGAAGATCACACGCGATGTCTCCGGGATGGGCGTGACGGTCTCGAGCGGCTCATCGCAGTGGAATTCCTGCAGGTACGCGATGAGCGCTTCGATGGTGATGACGAGCACGCCCTCGCGTTCACCCAGCTCGATGAGGCCGGGCAGTCGCATCATCTCGCCGTCGTCGGCGACGATCTCGGAGATCGCCGCGACCGGGGTCAACCCCGCGAGCTTCAGCAGATCGACCGACGCTTCGGTGTGTCCGTCGCGTTCGCGCACACCGCCGTCGACGGCGCGGAGCGGCAGGATGTGTCCTGGCCGGTGAAGACTGGCCGGTGTCGATTCGAGGTCGGCGAGAACACGGAGGGTGTGTGCGCGGTCGGCCGCGCTGATCCCCGTGCTGAGCCGGTCGGCGGCATCGACGCTCACGGTGTAGTTGGTGCCGCGCGCATCCTCGTTCGCCGCCACCATGACGGGGAGCTCGAGCCGGTCGGCGATCTCGTTGGTCATGGGGGCGCAGATGAAGCCCGACGAGTTCTTGACCGTCCAGGCGATCCATTCCTGGCTCGCTAGCTCGGCGGCGATCACGACGTCGCCCTCGTTCTCGCGGCTCTCGTTGTCGGCGACGATCACCGGCTTCCCGGCACGGAGGTCTGCAAGCGCCTCCGGAATTGTGGCGAGACTCATAGTGCGCTCCGCTCTGTGGATGACTGCGCGTCGTGACCGGACGCCGGTTCGACGAGGGATGAGGGAAGGGACGTCTCGCGAACGCCGTAGCCGAGGCCGAGCATCCGTTCGACGTGGCGGGCGAGGATGTCCGTCTCGATGTTCACGCGGTCGCCGACGACGCGATCGCCCAGTGTGGTGGCGGCCAGCGTCTCGGGAATGAGCGACACCTCGAACCAGCCGTCGTCCAGACCGCCGCCCACCTCGCTCACGGTGAGGGAGACCCCGTCGATGGCGATGGAGCCTTTGCGGGCGACCAGCGGTGCGTGTTCGGGGTCGAGACTGAGACGCACGACGCGCCACGCGCTGCCGTCGGTGATCGCGAGGATCTCGGCCGTTCCGTCGATGTGACCCTGCACGATGTGGCCACCGAGCCGGTCGCCGACCTGTGCGGCGCGCTCGAGGTTCACCCGGCGGCCGGGCTTCACGCCGTCGAGGGTGCTCATCGCGAGCGTCTCGGCCATGACGTCGGCGGTGAAGCTCTGGGTGTCCTGACCGACGACCGTCAGGCAGACCCCGCTCACCGAGATGGAGTCCCCGTGTTTCGCATCGCTCACCGCGATCGGGCCGCGCACGGTGATCCGCGCCGCATCGTCGGCCCAGTCGACCGCGGTGATCTCGCCGAGCTCTTCGATGATTCCGGTGAACATGGTCAGTCGCCTTCTTTCTGCGCTCGCTCGGTATGGGCGGGCACGGCACGGATGAGCAGGTCGGCACCGAGGTGCTCGATCGAGAGGATGCGCACGGTGCGCTGATCGCCGATGGTCGCGACCCCGATGTCGCCCAGCGCCAGATGGTCGCCGCCCAGCAGGCTCGGCGCGAGGTAGATCGCGAACTCGTCGACGAGCCCGGCTGCGACGAACGCGCTCGCGAGGGTCGGGCCGCCTTCGACGTAGACGCGGCGGAATCCTCGCGAATGCAGGTCTCGTACCAGTTCGCCGACGTCGTGCGTGCCCTCGAAGATCACGGGATGCGGGTGTCTGAACACGGCCGCATCCTTCGGGATGGCGCGCATCCCGACCACCACAGGCGCGGGCTGGGTCGCGAGCAGCTCGCCGGCGTCCCCCCGCGCCGTGAGGCTCGGATCGTCGGCCAGCACGGTTCCCGTGCCCACGACGATGGCGTCCGAGGCTTCACGCTGCTCGTGCACGCGCTGACGCGCCGCAGCGCCCGTGATCCACTTGCTCGTGCCGTCAGGGGCGGCCGTCCGCCCGTCGAGGCTGCTCGCCCACTTGACGGTGATGTGCGGCCTGCCGAGGGCGGCCGCGGTCAGCCAGTCGCTCAGGAAGGCTTCGACGTCATCCGCCAGAACGCCGCTGACGACGTCGACGCCGGCTTCCCTCAGCCGATCCGCTCCGCCGCCCGACATGTGTCCGGGGTCGGACACCGCGTAGACGACGCGCGCCACGCCGGCCGCGATCAGGGCTTCCGAGCAGGGACCGGTATGACCGGTGTGATTGCACGGTTCGAGGGTCACGACGGCTGTCGCTCCGCGTGCGCCGCCCTCCGGAAGCTTGCTGAGCGCGTCGACCTCCGCGTGGGGTGTCCCGACGCCGCGGTGCCAGCCTTCGGCGATGAAGCGGCCGTCTTCGTCGACGATCACGCAGCCGACCCGCGGATTCACGCCCGTGCCGGGTCCGTTGTGCGCGAGCTCGATGGCCCTGCGCATCGCCGCATCCCACGTCATCCCAGTCGTTCCCGTCTCTCGTCTCGAGACGTTCTCCGGGGTCGCGTGACGCAGAGTCACGCTGCAGAGTCGTCGCGGACGACCCTGCCGTGCTGCCTCCCATCCGGACTGAGCGGTCAGACCTGAGTCTGACCCCATTACCGTCGGTGCCGGAATTCCACCGGCTCAGCAGGTCTGCTTTCGCAATCCCGCTCGCGGACTGTCACCGCCGGTTCGGACTTTCACCGACCCCGGAGCACGTTTATGTTGTCGAGTCTAGATCAACGCATCCGCGCGCCGACTATTCCCGCTCGTTCCGTTACGTCAACCGAGAGCCACCAGGGCGCGCGCCGTTCCTTCGTCGACGATGAGGTCGGTGATGAGCTCGGCGGCCAGCGCACCGCGCAGGCTGTGGACCTTCGAGGGGCCGGAGACCACGCACACCCGGCGCGGCACGCGCTTGATGAGGTCGATGTCGGGGCCGCTCGCCCGTTCGTTCAGCGGGATGCCGTGGTGACTGCCGTCTTCACGGAAGAAGACGGTGGCCACATCTCCGACGACACCCGACTCGTCGAGGGAGGCGTAGTCCTCCTGGTCCAGATAGCCGCCGGCGTAGACGTGGGAGCGCACCTCAGAGAACGGGGATCCGAGACCGAAGATGGCTGCGTCCATCCGCTCCTGGATGTCGAGGATGCGCCGGGTGCTTCGCTCGCGCCACATGGCGGTCTTCGTCTGCGCGTCATCGAAGAGGGCGGGAACCGGGAACTCCTGGATCGTGCCCGAGAAGGTGTCTCCGAAGCGGCGCAGGATCTCGCTCGCGTACAGCACTCCTGTCGTGAGGGTGTTCCCGGCGCCGTTGAGCTGCACGAACTCGACATTGTGCAGGTCTTTGGGGATGAGATGCCTGCTCAGCGCGCTCATGGTCGAGCCCCACGCGATTCCGACAGTCATGTTGGAGTCGATGAACCGGTCGAGAATTCGTGCAGCCGAGATGGCCACGCGTTCGAGTCTGTCGACGTCGCTGATCGCGCTCGGCATGGGCACGATGTGGGCCGCGATGCCGTACCGCTCGTGGATGAGCTGCTGGGTCCGGGTGGCACCCTCATGGGGCTGCGCGATCTGGATGGTGACGAGGCCGGATGCGCGTGCATAGCTCAGCAAGCGGGAGACGCTCGACCGGGACGTGTGCATCTCGTGGGCGATCGCCTCCATGGTGAGGTCCTGCATGTAGTACAGGTGGCCGGCCTTCAGGGCGTCCCGCACCTTCTCCGGCAGGTTCTCGGTCTCGGGCTGGACCATGACGAACCTCTCTCCTGGGCTTCGCGTCGTTTGCACGTATGTGCATGGAGCTTGAACAAAGTGTCCGAGCATTCAAAACTATAGCTGCACTACTCAGCACCAACCAGCGAAACGTCAGGAGATGTCGTGACGACGAAGTCGAGCCCAGCAGCCATCCGCACCGAGGTGGAACGCCTGCGCGAGCGCCCGCGAGCACAGGTGCTCGTCGTCGGCGGCGGCATCAACGGCCTCGGCACGTTCCGCGATCTCGCGCTCCAGGGCGTCGACGTCGTGCTGGTCGAACGCAACGACTTCGTCTCCGGCGCCTCTGCCGCCTCCAGCCACATGATCCACGGCGGTGTGCGCTACCTCGAGAACGGCGAGTTCCGTCTGGTGAAGGAGTCGGTGACCGAGCGGAACGGCCTTCTCCGGATCGCTCCGCACTACGTGAAGCCGCTTCAGACCACCATCCCGATCTTCTCGACCTTCTCCGGAATCCTCGCGGCCCCGCTCCGGTTCCTCACGCACAAGCAGGGGAAGCCGAAGGAGCGTGGTGCTTTCCTCATCAAGACCGGTCTGACGATCTACGACTCGTTCTCGCGCGACGGTGGCAGTGTTCCGCGCCACCAGTTCGCCGGCCGCAAGAAATCACTCGCGACACAGCCCGAGCTGAACCCCGGCATCAAGTACACGGCCACCTACTTCGACGCATCCGTTCACGATCCCGAACGACTCGCCCTCGACGTGCTCGCCGACGCTCTCGCCGCGGGACCCAACGCGCGCGCCGTGAACTACGTCGAAGCGATCGGGACCCGTGACGGCGGAGTCCTGGTCCGCGACCGTGAGAGCGGTGAGGAGTTCTCCATCGTGGCCGATGTCGTCGTCAACGCATCCGGCCCATGGACCGACCTCACCAACCAGGCTCTGGGTCGCGTCACGCAGTACATGGGCGGAACCAAGGGCTCGCACATCGTCCTCGACAATCAGGAGCTGCTCGACGCCTGCCGCGGTCGCGAGATGTTCTTCGAGAACAACGACGGCCGCATCGTGCTGATCTACCCGCTCAAGGGCAAGGTCATGGTCGGAACGACCGACCTCGAGGCCGACATGTCGGAGCGGGCCGTCATCACGGGAGACGAGATCGACTACTTCATCGAACTGGTCGCGCACGTATTCCCAACGATCGAGGTCAACCGTTCGCAGATCGTCTACACCTTCTCGGGTGTGCGCCCGCTGCCTCACCACGACGACACTCAGCCCGGTTTCGTCTCGCGCGACTACCGGATCGTCCCGGGCACGATCGACGGTCTCGGAAAGACGACCGTCCTCAGCCTCGTCGGCGGCAAGTGGACCACCTTCCGGGCCTTGAGCGAGCACCTTGCGAACGAGACCCTGCAGGTGCTGGGCATCGAGCGCACGCTGTCGACGGCGGGACTGCCCATCGGTGGCGGTGCCGGGTTCCCGACCACCGCATCCGCCGAACGCGACTGGGTCGCGCGGCATGGCGCCGACGTCGGATCCGCTCGCGCCACCCAGCTGCTGCACCGCTACGGCACCAAAGCCACGTACGTCATCGACGCGATCGCAGGATCCGACGACGACGACGCCCGGCTCGAGGGGGCTCCGGAATTCTCTCGCGCAGAGATCGAATACGTGATCCGGAGCGAGCACGTCGTACACCTCCTCGACGTCTTCCTGCGCCGCACGAGCCTGGCGTTCACGGGGTCCGTCTCCCTCGGGGTCGTGCGCGAGATCGGTGAAATAGCGGCCATGACGCTCGGATGGTCGCCAAATCGGCGGTCGGAGGAGGAAGATGCTGTCATAGCGGAACTCGCCGACGCCCACCGGGTGCACCTCGAGTCGGAGGACGGCAGCGAAGCCGCAGCGCTCCGATAATGCACAGACGTGCATAGCTCGGTGCTTGTCTGAGTGGGTCGATCGCCAATAGCGTTCAAATGCCCACCCTGACTAGATCCATCGGTAAGCGCACAACAGGGTGCGGATCAACTGAACAACTGGAAGGTCAACGTGGACAATATCGGTGTAGATTTCCTGTCGGAGTTGGTGGGCACGGCGATGCTCGTACTCCTCGGTACCGGCGTCGTGGCGAACGTCGCGCTCATCAAGAACAAGGGCTTCAACGGCGGGTTCTTGATGGTGAACATCGGCTGGGGCCTCGCGGTCTTCGCCGGTGTGGTCGTCGCGTTCAACTCGGGCGCCCACCTGAACCCGGCCGTGACGCTCGGATTGGTCGCGAACGGAGCCAAGCAGTTCGGTTCGGCTGCCAACCACACACTGGTCGATGTGAACATCGCCACGGTGCTGTTGTACATCCTCGCCCAGCTGGTCGGCGCCTTCATCGGTGCGGTGCTCACGTGGCTGGCGTACAAGAAGCACTTCGACGAGGAGCCGGAACCCGCCAACAAGCTCGGCGTGTTCTCGACCGGCCCTGCCATCCGCAGCTATGCCTGGAACCTCGTCACCGAGATCATCGGCACCTTCGTGCTGGTGTTCGTCGTGATCGGCTTCGGCAAGAACGGTGACGCGTCCGGTCTCGCCTCGCTCGGCGCACTGCCCGTCGCCCTTCTCGTTATCGGCATCGGCGCGTCCCTCGGTGGTCCTACCGGATACGCCATCAACCCAGCCCGTGACCTCGGCCCGCGCCTCGCGCACGCCGTTCTCCCGATCAAGGGCAAGGGAACGAGCGACTGGTCCTACTCGTGGGTCCCGGTCGTCGGCCCGATCATCGGTGGTCTGCTCGCTGGATGGCTGGCGCTCGTCCTGCTTCCCGTCCTCACCAAGTAGTTCCCAGCACGCGCGTGCCGGTCCGGCAACGGGCCGGCACGTTCAGCCCCACCCCAAAACAAAGGAGTTAGCTATGGCCGACTACGTCGTCGCCATCGACCAAGGAACGACAAGCACCCGCGCGATCATCTTCGACAAGTCTGGATCGATCGTCTCCTCCGGGCAGCTGGAGCACGAGCAGATCTTCCCCAAGGCGGGATGGGTCGAGCACAACCCGATCGAGATCTGGAACAACACGCGTGAGGTCATCGGCCAGGCGCTCTCCAAAGCAGACCTCACCCGCCACGACATCGCAGCGGTCGGCATCACGAACCAGCGCGAGACCGCGGTGGTCTGGGACAAGAACACCGGCGAGCCCGTCTACAACGCCATCGTGTGGCAGGACACCCGCACGCAGGACATCGTCGACCGTCTGGCGGCCGACGGCGGAGTCGAGAGGTTCAAGCCGATCGTCGGCCTGCCGCTCGCCACGTACTTCTCCGGCACGAAGATCGTCTGGATCCTCGAGAACGTCGAGGGCGCCCGTGAGCGCGCCGAGGCCGGCGATCTGCTGTTCGGCACCACAGACTCGTGGGTCCTGTGGAACCTGACGGGCGGAGTCGACGGTGGCGTGCACGCCACCGACGTCACCAACGCGTCGCGCACCCTGTTCATGGACCTCGAGACGCTCAGCTGGCGCGACGACATCCTGGAGGTCTTCGGCGTTCCCAAGTCGATGCTTCCCGAGATCAAGAGCTCGTCCGAGGTCTACGGACAGGTCGAGTCGTCGAGCCTTCTGCGCGAGGTCCCGGTCGCGGGCATCCTCGGTGACCAGCAGGCCGCCACATTCGGCCAGGCCGCGTTCGACACGGGTGAGTCCAAGAACACCTACGGCACGGGTAACTTCCTGATCTTCAACACGGGTGAGGAGATCGTCCACTCGAAGAACGGTCTGCTGACGACGCTGGGCTACAAGCTCGGCGACGCAGCCCCCCACTACGCGCTCGAAGGCTCGATCGCTGTGACAGGCTCCCTGGTGCAGTGGTTGCGGGACAACCTCGGCATCATCCAGAGCGCGCCCGAGATCGAGGACCTCGCCAAGACGGTGGACGACAACGGTGGCGCCTACTTCGTCCCCGCGTTCTCCGGACTGTTCGCTCCCTACTGGCGCTCGGATGCACGGGGGGCTCTCGTCGGCCTGACCCGTTACGTGAACAAGGGACACATCGCTCGCGCAGTGCTGGAGGCGACCGCCTTCCAGACGCGCGAGGTTCTCGACGCCGTCAACGCCGACTCCGGTGTCGACCTGACCGAGCTCAAGGTCGACGGCGGCATGATCGCCAACAACACCCTGATGCAGTTCCAGGCGGACATCCTCGGGGTGCCGGTGGTGCGCCCGGTCGTCGC
>Ga0256795_1000582_pt1 | contig 14237 bp, 13 predicted proteins | sample MC6MC0946MT_FD_186353 | JGI IMG/M metagenome (GOLD analysis project Ga0256795, IMG submission 186353) | Metatranscriptome of enriched soil aggregate microbial communities from Iowa State University, Ames, United States - MC6-MC0946-MT... | ecosystem: Environmental > Terrestrial > Soil >... | reverse complement strand
CTCAAGATCTGCTCTTTTTGTTGCCTGCTGTTCTATCCTCTACCGGGATAAATAAGCTCTTATTTAAAATATTTATTAATCGCCTCAGTGCGATTCTTGGCCTGTAATTTTTTGTAGATATTATACACATGCCACTTAATTGTTGTTATCTTGATCGCCATGGCGTTAGAAATTTCTCTGTAGCTATGCCCCTTGGCCAGCAGCTCCAGCAATTCAGCTTCTTTCAAAGTAATAGAGTAAGCTACTTCCTCCTCCGGCTTATCCTCTTCCTCTGTCGACTGAGGCATATAGTTAAGTATTTTGGTAGCGATACAACTGCTTATAGGCATTTCTCCATCAAAAACTTCCATGATGGCATCAATGATCTGGTAAGGTTTACTCTTCTTCACTATATAGGAATTCGCCCCGGCTTTCAGTGCTTCAAATATGCTGTCATCTTCTTCATTGATGGTACATACCATAAATTTGGTCTCCAGCCCCATAGGCTTCAGCTGCCGGATACATTCAATACCGGAGATATCAGGAAGACCCAGGTCCATTATCACTACATCAGGTTGCAGTTCTTTGATTACTTTAACGGCCTCCTTTCCATTGCGTATAATACCGAGGTACTTAAATTTTTCATTACTGAGCACAATACTTTTAAAATACTGCTGATGCTCCGGCTGATCCTCGACAATAAGAATTTTTATCATATATATAAGTTAAGTTAACATTTCAATGCTGACCTCCACCCGGGTCCCAATTCCATTTTCCCCTTTGGTCCAATTCACGGTACCAAAGAGGTTTGAAATATTGCGGTGAATATTGGTCATACCGTACCCTTGACTGTTTTCAGATGATTTTACGTTCTTCTGTAATCCTATCCCATTATCACTAACAGCAAAATAGTACATTTTATCCGCACAAGTGATTAACAGCTTAACTTTTGTAGCCATAGAATGCTTCACAATATTATGGATAATCTCCTTAAAGGAAAGATATAATGCCCTGCGCTGAAAGGACTGGATGACGGTATTTTCATCATGAACCTGTTCTTCCCAGCTGAATTCTATACCAGCCTGTTCCAGAAAATTCTTTGCAAACCGGATCATATAATGATTCAGGCTACGCAGATTATCGTTCTGTACATTCAGATTCCAGATAATTTCATTGATCTGCTGATGCAGATTCAGTGAGCGTTCTTTTACAATATTTAAGTGTTCTTTCTGCTCCGGAAACTGCTCTGCGATTTCTACAGCCATTACCGTAGAGGTCAGTGTAGCACCCAGATCATCATGCATCTCCCTGGATATGCGGTTACGCTCCTCCCATAGCCGGTTACGGTATTCTGAGTCACGGCGCATCTGCAATTGCATCCAGTACTGCTGTTCTATCAGTCGTTTCTTTTTCTTGTAATAAAGAATAGAAATGGTGAAGCCAAACATGAGGATGGTGATAATAGTAGAAAAAATAACATAGTTTTTTTGCCGCTTCACATCAAATTCTTTCGATCTGATCTCCAGCTCGTTAGCCATGTACGTCATCCTTGCCTCATAATCAAGCAGCAATTTGTTATTCTCAGCCTCATGTATTTCATCTGTCAGCACAGCGTATCGCTCCTCATACGCTAAGGCATGCTCCAGCTGATGCTGTTTCTTAGCCAGTAAATATGCGTACTTGTAATAGGTTCTCAGATCCTGCCTGAAATATTTGGCTGTATCTGAAGAGAGGAGCATCTGTTGAAGCAATATTGCTGCACTATCTGTCTGATCCTTTTTTATGTAATGATTGATCAGCATCAGATAGGATAACTCCGGCTGGTTATTGGGTGAAGGATGATCCTCCATTTCTTTTATGGATAATTGCGCATACCATCGACCACTATCTGCCTGTTGCTGATCATAATAATAGCTGGCCAGATTGGTATACAGAATGGGTTTCAATCCATCCAGATGCAGTGAATCCACAGCATGTTTTGCCACAAACAGGTATGTGGTTGCCATATTTTTAATGGAATCTGAAGCTTCTGCAAACCTGCAATAGCCATTCAGAAGAATAACAGCATCCCTGGCCGGGTTTTTCAGTTGCAATGCCTGCCGGATAAAATATTTATAATATTCTGATGACTTTTTCAGATTTCCCTGGTAGGCATATAGGTCAGAGATGGTACCATATATGTTATATAAAAGCGTAGAATCCTTTGTCTGCTGCAGTAAATCCAGTGCAGACAAGGCATTATTAACTGCAGAATCGTACAACTCACGTCCCAGAAAATAAGTAGCTTTGGAGAAAGCTGTTTTTGCTTTAAGATTATCGGCATTTAATTGTCCCTGCTTGAGCATCAGAAATTGGCTATCCAGGAACATTCTTGCCGAATCCGGTTTTTTCTTAATATTCGAAAGCAGGTATACCTGGGCACTATAGTAGTTCTGGCTTGCCATAGCAGGGTCATACCTTTGCTCAATTATACGGATTTGTTCCAGGATGGGTGGCACTGCTTCAGGTTGATTATACCTGATTTCAAATATTTTACGGACCAATGAATCCTTAACCAAGGAGTCATTATAAGAAAGATCAAGTACTCTTGTCTGTGGCGAACGGGAACGACAGCTCCCGAAAACCATTGTTACACTTATTAATAAAAGTAAAAATCCGCTGCGCATATATCCCCTGAAGCATTATCGGTCAACCACAAATATACAGCTGAAAAGTCAGTGTACATCAATACCACAAAGCCATTCCGGCATTAAAATGCCTGCTCTTGATATCAGCAGTTATACAACATTGATTCGTAACCTATTGCATGAATTATTTATTTCGCTTAAAATAAACATTTATGGCTTCTGTTCTGTTGGCCACATTCAGCTTCTGGTATATATTATGTATATGCCATTTGAGGGTATACTCGCTAATAAATAACTGTTTAGACATCTCGCGATAATTAAGCCCCTGGTGCAGCAGTTCCATAATCTGTACCTGCCGTTTAGAGAGCTGAAAATCAACAGTTGCTTCATTCTGATCATCAGACTGATCATGCAGATATTTCCAGATATTTTTAACGATACTGCTGCTTATGGGTCTTTCTCCAGCATACAAATCCTTAATGGCATCAATAAATTGATAAGCCTTACTATTTTCCAGTACGAAATAGGCATCTGCACCGGCTTTTATAGCCTCCAGTGAATTGCCATTTGCTTTAAACCTGGAGCACACCATAAACTTAACCTCGTTAGATTGCATTTTTATCCGCTCAATACTTTCCAGTCCAACAGACTCAATTGCATCAATGTCAATAAGCACAACGTTCACATGATGCAATCCTATCATCTCAATTGTCTCCTGTTCATTGCGAAAGCTACCGATGTAGTTAAACTCCGGATCACTTTGTGCAATAGTTTCCAAGAGCAGCCTGTCTCCTTCATTTACAGCTACAATTGCTATATTTATCATACAGTCTTCCTTAATGATTTTACATTATTACCGCTCGGTCATGTCTTAAGAAAAATGCACACTATACACTTACCATACCCTGCCACTGAAGAACACAACTGAAATTTATGCAATATAACAATAATTCAACCATTGTCACTTATGAGAATATTTGCGAAATAAAACAATACAAATATTCCCACCAAAGAGATTAATTAAACTAATTTAAAACTACAAAAGCGGCTTCTGACCCGAAACCGCTTTATCACTTACATTAAAAAAATTGCAATAAATCTAAAGAACATCCTTAATGGCATTATAAGTAAACGCACATGTAATCTTTCCTCATCACCCCGGTCCGACTATTCCGACAAAACAGTCTGACCAATATTTAAAAATCTGTATCGGATTTATATACCTCATCACAAACCCAATATTTAATTAATTATCCTATAAGTAGACAACACTCATAAATATCAAAATCAGATACTCGCTTCACTATAACAATAGCGGCCTGAAGGCCGCTATATTAACTGACTAATCCGGATTCATATCCCATTATGAACATCCGGCAACAAAAATAGAAGCATTATATAGAGTACCGGTTAAGACCGGCCCTAACTTTAGTACTGTTTATCTCTGAAAAACCATACTTTTCTATAAAAATGGCCAATACCCCATACTTTTGTATGGGTACTTCGTATTTGCAGCAAAGCCTTATCTCATCCCCATCGGTGCAAAACCTATTACTATATTTGCTCCAGCTACAAACTGCTGCTCTCTGACACAGCGCTGCTCACCGGAGATCGGCATATCCCGAAATACAATACAGCAAAGGATTTCGCCGGCAGGCATAAAAAAAAGCAGTTCTAAAAAGAACTGCTATCTCCTCTAAATTATACCCTTTAAGTCGGATAACGAACTAACTATTACTGATAGTGCAAAGCTATTCAGCAGTCTGCAAAAGTTTGCATGAACGGCACTAACTTTTGTACTGTTTTTTCCCATACCAACATCCATGAGCTGAACCAAAAAGTAAGTACAACGGTGGATGTAAAATCAACAAAACATAATCCCACACTGCATTACGTAAGAATAAAGGAAAAATAAAGGGTTCAAGCAGTCAATCCTGCAACTAACTTATGTACTGTTTTTGCCTATCCAATTAAGGATGTACTCCTTATTGATATACTTTTGTTCAAATACGTCAAAAATCTATACTACAACCAAACTAGAGACTTACTCATTACAACCTACACCGTGTATTTATTAAGTCAAACACATTGTTGATTTTTATAATTTTCATGAAAATGCTTACCATTAATCCAACAGAAAAGAAAGCTAAAGTCCTGGACGGGGCATTATTAAAATTGTATTATAAACTTGAAGAGGCGAGAATCAGTAAGAAGCTTACTGCATTTAACATCGTCAGATACCTTCCGCTCAAAAGTGGCTTCCAGGTAAAGATTGGCGGCTTATATGGCTTTATCTCCATTGAGGATATGCCATGGGAGTATGACAAGAGATCATTCTGGAAATCGGCGGCGCCACACCTTACCCAGAAAAGATTTAGGGGAAAGATCGCTGAATTGTCGTCTAAACCACTGAGTATCCGCGTATCTATTGACAAGGGCGAACCAACCAAACCCCGGCTGGCCAGAAAAATATCATACAAAGGTGTAATACTGCATAAAACACCACAATACCTGATTATTGATCTTGGTATGTACACTGATTGGAAATCGGGATCTGTAATTGGTATTGCCTACCGGCATTCTTATGCCAATGAAAGAATGTTTGATCAGTTGAATGTAGGAGATACCTGTACCTCCTCTTTCCATGGGCTTACCAAAAAAGAAATCCCCATCCTGGAAATCAGACGAACAGTATAATACAGTACTTTTCCCATACTTTTTGGAAGAGTATCCGTGTTTTCAAACCACAAACCATACTAAAGATTGTACCAACGATGCAGTTAACGCTAATACATACTCTACTTTTGTATTGAGTTAATCATCGATACATTATTCAAACTCGTTGAGTTTAACTCAATCTCTTCATTACAGCTCAAGAGGCGATCTTTTCTAAGATTGCCTTATTTTTTACCGGAGGTTGTACACAGTGATACCACTTAACCATTATGTAGATATGGTTTCCAGCAAAATGAGGTATCCGTATATTAAAATCTGTAATTTTTTACTTATTTTTGACAGAATAAACGAAAACGGAATCATTGCCTGCGAGAAAACATATATTATATTTTCTGTTCATGATCATATTATCATGTGCACCTTCTTTGATGCAGGCCTGTGGTAAGCACCAGGCAAAATCATACCCTGTTGCAACGCAGACAACGACAACAAAGAAAGAAAAATCATGCTGTAAAAAGGCAAGCCCGTACAAACGTTGCCATCAGTGCGCCCGTTCTGGTTGCGGCAAGACCTGCCATTGTGCTCCTTATGCCCACCAGTTTATTGTTCTTACAAATAGTACTTTCAAAACCTGTAGTTACAAACCTGTTTTTGTAAACAACTTCAACCTGTTTACCGGAACATTCATTTCCTCAGACTATTCTTTTATCTGGACACCGCCCAAAATAGGCTAAACAGTACCTGTACAGCCCGTATTGCGCTCTGTACATAACCATTCATCCAACAAGATAAGGTACAGCATACTTGCTGATGCCATTATATACTGCCTTACCGACAGGCAGATAATTATATTATATTCACATTAAACCTGCTTATTCAAATGAAAAATATACTGTTCATACTTGGCTTCCTGTGCACCGCGCTGATCGGAAATGCCCAGAAAAATATCACTTTAAAGATCAATCACAAACTGGGCAACAACAGTTTTGCCTTTAACCAGACTGCGCAGAATGATCTTATTCAACAGTTCCAGATAACCCGTATTGATTATTACATTTCCAAAATCACCCTGATCCATGACGGGGGAATGACCACGGCCGTTCCAGATCGTTATATCCTGGCCAAAGGCAGTAATACTATCAGTGAGCTGCTGGGCAATTTCAACATTACCAATATTGAGGGTATCCGTTTCTCTATAGGTGTGGATAGCCCTGCCAACAATGCCGATCCGTCTTTGCAACCCGCATTGAGCCCTTTATCCTTCCAGTCTCCTTCAATGCATTGGGGTTGGTCGGCCGGCTATCGTTTCGTTGCACTTGAAGGTAAGACCGGAACCGGATTCAATACTGTATTTGAGCTGCATGGCTTATGGAATGCCAATTATTTCGAGCAGACTGTGACGGTGGCTGGTGTCAACAGTGGCAATAATATTAACATCTACCTGGATGCAGATTATACACAGGCGCTGAAAGGTGTGAATGTGAGTACGGGTCCATTAGAACATGGGCATAATGGTGCTGACCTGACAGTGCTTCAGAACTTCAGAGATCACGTATTTACAGCTGGCAGCCCTACTGCATTATATGATATCACGCTTGACAAAGGCGTTACGGTATATCCTAATCCGAGTAAAGGTCAGTTCCGCATTAACTACACACAAGCCAATATTAAAGCCGGTAGCTACCAGTTAATGGACCTGAATGGCCGAGTGATCGAAAGCAATAAACTGTCTCACCCGGACCAGATCACACTTTCCGGGAAATTCACCGGCACTTATTTCCTGGTACTGTTCCAGGAGGCACAACCTGTATGGGGTAAAAAAGTAGTACTGGAATAGTTACATGTATACCCGGTCTGTTATATATACATGTTGCGCTGGCCTTTTGCTGACTGTTGTTGCAGTGAGCTGTAGCAAAACGTCCATACCTGTCGGTTCCGAACCAGCACTGATGGCCATTCCCAAAGGCTTTGCACAGATGAATATTCCTGCGGACAATGCTTTTACGATGACCCGCTGGCAACTGGGCAAACGGTTGTTTTATGATAAAACACTTTCTGTAAATAATACGATCAGCTGTGGATCCTGTCATAAAGCTTCGCTGGCATTCAGTGATTCTGTAGCCCTTAGTAATGGGGTGAATGAAGCCGCAGGAACCAGTAATGCCCCTACTTTGGCCAATGTCGGTTACCATACCTCCTACACCCGTGCCGGAGGGGTGCCTACGCTGGAAATGCAGGTGCTGGTGCCTATACAGGAGCATAATGAATTCAATACGTCCATACTGGATATTGTGCAGAAACTTTCTGCTGATGCTACCTACCAGTCTATGGCACAGGAAGCTTATGGCCGCAGTATAGACCCTTATGTAATTACCCGGGCACTGGCTTGTTTCGAGCGCAGCCTCATCAGTGGCAACAGCCGTTTTGACCAGTATTACTACCAGGGAAAAAGCAATGCCCTATCTGCAGAGGAATTACAGGGCATGCAATTATTTTTCTCTGAAAGGACCAATTGCTCCGGCTGTCATATTGACTTCAACTTTACCAACTATCGTTTTGAGAACAATGGTTTGTATCTGCAGTACAGCGACAGTGGCCGTATGCGTTTTACCCATCTCGAAAGTGACCGTGCCAGATTTAAAGTACCCACCCTGCGCAATATTGCCTTTACGGCACCTTATATGCATGATGGCAGCATCAGCAGTCTGGAAGCAGTTATTGAGCATTATAATTCCGGAGGATCAGCGCATCCCAATAAAAGTACGCTGATCAGGCCCCTGCAACTCAGTCCGCAGGAAAAAGCAAGCCTGGTCGCTTTCCTCAAATCCTTATCTGATTACACATTTATCCGTAATAAAAAATTCAAAAATGAATAAGCTTAAAGTACTGCTGTTCATCCTTCTGTCTGCCTTCATCGTATCGGTGAATGCTTGTACCAAGGACAGAGAGGATACGGCAAATGAACCTTATACCCTGGCATACGGAAACTTTCCGCCGCCTAACCTCCCTGCCGACAATGCGCTGACTAAAGAAGGCGTAAAGCTGGGCCGGATGCTGTTTTATGACAAGATACTGTCCCGCACCAATACCATATCCTGTGCCTCCTGCCATATGCAGCAGTTTGCCTTTACCGATACTGCTACCTTATCTATTGGGGTACGCGGACTGCATGGCAAAAGACAGGCCATGAGTGTATTTAATATGGCCTGGCATAACAATGAGTTCTTCTGGGATGGCCGTGCGCATCTCCTGCGCGATCAGTCACTGATGCCCATACAGGATGAACTGGAAATGGATGAGACCCTGGATAATGTACTGGCCAAACTTAATGCCAGCGAGACTTATCGCAAGCAATTCAAAAAGGCATTCGGCACCGAGAACATTAATTCCCTGCTCTTATCCAAAGCCCTGGAACAGTTTATGCTGACCATCGTCTCCCAAAATTCTAAGTATGATGATTTTCTGGCAGGTAAAGCTACACTGACTGCTGAAGAAGAACGTGGTCGCTTCCTGTTCTTTACCGAATACAATCCGGGCTTCCCGAATGCATCCGGTGCAGACTGCCGCCACTGTCACAGTGGTGCTGATTTTGAGAATAATCAGTTTATGAATAATGGCCTGGATGCGGATGGTGCCATTACGGATTTTGGCAGAGAGAAGGTTACGAACAATAGTAATGACCGTGCGAAATTTAAGGTACCTTCTTTACGCAATATTGCACTGACGGCTCCGTATATGCATGATGGTCGTTTCAAAACCCTGGAGCAGGTGGTAGATCACTATAATCTGGTGACCAGCTCTGCGACCCTGGATCCGTCCTTCCTGCAGCAATTGCCCAATGGTTTACAGTTAACCAATGCAGATAAAGCTGCACTGGTGGCCTTCCTCAAGACCCTTACCGATACCAAACTCACTTCCAATCCTGAGTACAGCAGTCCGTTTTAAGTAATATAGAACATATATATTTGAAATTGAAGAAGCCTTTACTCAATGAGTAAAGGCTTCTTCAATTTCAAATACGTTTCCACAGAAAGGCTTTGGAGCAGGCATGAATTTAACCCAAAAGAATTTTCTAATTCCTTACCCTGATACTTATACAGCTGTTTCGGTAGTGCAGGATTATTACTACTCTCGCTTATGGTCAAACCAAAGGGATAGTAATAATTCTATTACAGTACTTTACTATATAATTAATCTTTATTTATAAATATTTAACCAAAAAACTCTAAAAAAGCCACCTTCAATTGCTGGTAACTAACTCCTCTTACCTCTTTAATAGTTATTGATTCTTCATGTTCCGTTATCTCTAAATCGTAATCATACTTTTCATTACTTTCAGCCAAATAATTAAAAGTATTAACATACATAAGCTTGTTTTTAAACTCGAAACCAATAGCGCAATAATCTGCTTCCCAATAATCAACGAGGCGAATTTCTTCAAAAAAAACATCAAGTTCCAACTTTGACAATAACTTGATAATTGTAGCATCTTTTTCCATAATTTCTACTTTTTTATAAATCTACTATCTACAAGCAACTTCCTTACAGTTGTATTTCCACTTCGTAAAGCTTCCTCTACAGTCATATTCATAAATTCACCAGGAATTTTTGCCCTAATTGTTGGGCTACGAAATTGACTAATAAAGCTTGAAACCTTATCGTCTAAACTATTCAATACCTGCCTTGTCGTTGCACTATTTGCATTAAGACCTAGTTTCTTAGCTAGCATTTCAGCACGAGAAGCTGCGCCAACACTTCTCATTATAGGTTCTGACTTTGGTAAAATTTCCTCTGCTTTAACTACAACACCCATTTTACCAATTGTCACTGGTGAAACGGTCATAAAGCTAGGCTCCAACATACCATTTAACATTTTTGCCCTTGTTTCTAAACTATATGAAGCATTCAGTGCCTTACCATCCACAGTTCTTATATATCCACCATCCGTTAGCTGAACAGCTCCCATTTCAACAGCATTATTAAAATCGTTGAGCTGTCCAAGCGCTTCCTGTCTTAAATCATCCAATGTCTGAGGTTTACTGCCTGTTTTTATAAAACTCATAACATTTTCACCGGATGTATTTATATAACTATAGTTCACTCCCCACTCTCCGCTCTTCTTATCTTTAGTTATACCATCTCCTCCCCATACAATATTTCTCCACCATGCTCCTACTCTTGAAAATGATCCATCGGGATCAATATTTAATACAGGATTATTGTCCATAGATACATATGGAGACTGGTAAGTAAACATATCAGCCAAAGGATCTACGCTATTAAACCTTCCGATTTGCGGATCATATTACCTTGCTCCATATTCATAGGTTTCTATTCCGAATGACATTTCTAGTTCCTTGCCATTACACTTATACGGCTGCTTCGGCAAAGCGGACATATTTTGCTATCACTAACTCTGATACACCTGGACACAGTTGGCTGCATTTGTGGGTTGTTTTAGTTCATAAAAATACGAGGAACAGGTAATATACCCATTCCTCATATTTGACCTAAAATGATTTAATATTGGTAACTAGTTCCTTAAATCTACTCAATCAATGCATAACTAACTTTGATACACTACCACCCAAATTATTACCGTTGTTTATTTCAACTAAGGTGACAATTTAACACTCTTTATAGAATGATTATAAATCCGAACATTTTTCCTTTTAACATTTATATACATTATAAAAAAGTTTACATCAGCAATTTTACGAATACCGAATGTTCGCCTTTTGAGGAATTTCATTCTATGACTAATATCGGTTAAAAGATTATTTGCTTCACATAATTTCTTCCACTCTTTAACATTTAAGTTTAGTTCCGAAAATTCTGACTGACTAACTATCCTAGGGTTATAAATTGTAACAATTTTTTGTTTGTTTTTGAATTCTAGGATATGTATGAAACCATTCTCTCCGCCTGCAATATCAGCTACATGTGAAGGATTGTCACTTATTTCAAGACTAAAACCCGTATCCAAAATTCGGTAACCATCCATGTTTAATGCAAATGGCCTGTTACTGTTATATTTAATTTTCTTACTTGATTGTGAAAAGCTGATTTGAAAAAGGCTTAAACAAAATAATAAGATTAATGATATTCGGTTCATATAGTAGCGATTTTTATTTTACTGTATTATTAATTTTAAGTGTTATCTTCTTGAATTTATCGTAATCTATTATTGGACTAATACGTCCATTAGCATTATAAAAGCTTAGTTGCTTTGCTGTTGTGAAATAGGAAGTCGTTTTTCCATCAATAGTTGTATTAGAGTGTAATGTTCCTTCATAACCAAGGACAATGCTAGGCTGATTTAATCCGATCTTACCATATACTTCTGTATCGCCTCTTTTTTCAGGAGTTCCTCCTTTCATGCCAGAAGGTTCTGGCATGCCTACATCAACAATTTGACCATTTTTATCTGAAAAATTTGAGTGGCCGTGAACATCATAATAGGGTGTTTTTCCAGCGCTTTTAAGATCATCGATTGCACCCCCTAATTCCACATGGTTATTGCTTTCGCTGGTTTTTATATCAGATGCTGTGCCATCTGATGCTGCTACAAAACCATGCTCAAAACCAGTTTGATCCATATTTTCATATACCTTATCCATTTGGGATATTGATTCATTACTTGGGACCGGAGCAACAAGGCCATTATTCAGTGCTTCATCAACTTTCTCACTCTTAGAAGACTCTACAAGAACATATTTTTTTTCTGAACTCCCATCTTCTGTTGTTTTAACTAAACTTCCTTTTAAATTATAATAATCTGTTGGGTCACCAGGTGCCATTCCATCGGGATCAATAAACCTCACGGGGTTATTGAAGGCATAGTTATAAGGAGAATGCCTTCTCATCAACTCAGCTAACGGATCTATACTTGTCCATCTACCTAACTGCATATCAAACTGCCTTGCTCCAAAGTCATACATATTCAGATCAAATGCTTTCTCCAACTCTTTTGTAGTAAGCTTATATGGTTGATCAACACCAATACCGCTCTGGCTGATCGTCAACCCAAACGGATAATAGTGATTCTCCTCCAGTACTTCACCATTGAAATGTGACACCTGCACATTATCAAACCATACATCGGTACCGATACTGTTATTGTCCACAAACACTACCACATAACCCGGTTCTGTCATCGGGGTTGGGCTTACGCTCATATTATTGAACTGGCCCGGTGTTACCGTAACCCCTAATTTGCCACTTATTGCTGGCATCAGCTTAAAACCCTGATCAAAGAACAGGTAATTTAATGCTGCTTTAGGGCCGTTGGTATTCTGCTGCAACTCCATCTGAGTTTTGATAAAGTCTATCGTTTCCTGGTTGCTCAGGGCTTGATTGATCATACTTACGTTTTCGCCTGCATCCGTTACCGGTATACCACCAACGGTACCTCCGGTGAGTGTCGTCAATAACGAATTTACTACATCTTCTGCAGAAGGCGTTTCATTTGTTTCGGTCTGATCACTTTCATAATAGCTATCTGCTCCAAAGGTAAATTTATCGCCCGGCATCACACGCAGCATAATGGCGGTACCGATACGCTTATGCGGATCGCTGGCGATCAGGTGTGCTGCCTTAAGGTCACCGGGATTGATGCTGCCCGGCTTATCGTCTCTTACCAGGGCTATATTATCAAAGATCAATTGCTCGCTACCCGCCGTAGCAATCTCATGCTGGGCAAGGTATTGCTGATTGATCGGTTGCGCACTGATGGTACTGCGCACATTACCCAGGTGGTCTTTGATAAAGTAATCATAGACAAATTTGGTCTGCCCACTCTGTGCACCACTAGTCACTACCTCAGGTCTGCTGCGGCCTTCTTCATTGAGGATATACTGCAGCACATTGTCTTTGTATACAAAGTTGCCCATATAGTCCCATACTTCGGTGGTATTGGCTACATCATCATGTATGGTTTTACGCAGACGGTTACCGGCAGCATCGTACATATAACTGATATTGCCTTTACCATTGATATTGATCTTGGCCGGTTTGTTGAGGTAGTTATAGGTAATGGTGATGCCTTTGTTCTCATCTGAGATCTGGTTACCATTATCATCATAGGTATATTCTACACCCAGGTCTGCCTTGTCTTTAAAGTCCGGGAGTGTTCCTGTAGCCGCTACGGTAACATTGTCTTTTACTTTGATCAGCTGGTTACTGTTGGCCGCATAGGTATATTGTAGCTGGTCCATATTGATGGGGCCGGTGATATTACCTCTCTGGTTCATTGTGAGGATATTGCCCCGGTCATCATAAGTGATCGCGGAAGCGGTGTAATCCTTATGACTATTGGTCCAGAGTCCGCCAGTAGACAGTTCACGGAACTCGGCATGGTTCAGACGGCTCAGTTTATCATAAGTATATCCATAGGCATTATTGACACCTGATCCTAATGAATCGTAATACTTCCAGGTAATGCCGGCGATATTGCCATTGTACAGTTTGCTCGCAAAGCCATCATCATAATGCAGGGTTTCATTAAAGAAGTTGACATCATGGTTGGTCGATTTGTGGGCCTGTATATGGTTGAGCGCATTGCTAATGGTATTGGTGTAAAAGTAGAGGTGCTTGTCCGCTAGCTTTTACAATTGATCATCTACTTAAATTGCTTCATAGATTTCCATAAGAAGTTATTAGCATTAAGTAGGTCCTTTATTAAGAATATCTTTGGGATAGAGTGCTGTCTTTGAGAGAACAATATGGCTCCACCAAAAGCTTTTAGAATAGGTAATTTTTCGTTTTTCCATGCTTCACAATTCTTTTTCACCGAAATATTTACAAAGATAATTATCAAAATTCACTTTCAGTTAGCTGGAATTTAGCTAACCACTTTATCAGAAAATTTGTTATATTATTTGAGTTTTAAAAACTTTTAATTTCTAAAAGCCCATTAATGCTGAATTATAAATGTGAATTCCTAAAACAATTGCT
>Ga0256795_1000574_pt1 | contig 14356 bp, 17 predicted proteins | sample MC6MC0946MT_FD_186353 | JGI IMG/M metagenome (GOLD analysis project Ga0256795, IMG submission 186353) | Metatranscriptome of enriched soil aggregate microbial communities from Iowa State University, Ames, United States - MC6-MC0946-MT... | ecosystem: Environmental > Terrestrial > Soil >... | reverse complement strand
TTTTGCCCCGTCCAAATCATCCTGAGTAAGAGCAAGGCAATTCAGCGTGACTGCAGGATTTTTGGAAGCGACCCGATGCACGGCCTCCCAATCCTCGTCCCTTAATCCGTCACCCCAGAAATGAATGATACCCGGGACAGACAAGTGGCGCAGAACGCCCCACATCGCCACCAGAGTTGGCTTGAGAAAACCACGATCAGTCACGAATGCGATCTGTGGCAGCGTTTTATTCGTCGATGAGAGCGACATGCAATTCTTCAAATGATGCACAAGGCAGTTACAAAACCCGACCCGGCGCATCAACTATTGGAAGAACATGAAATAATTAGGATCGGTGATAAGGATGTCCCGCAAGAATTGTTGCGGCCCGATATAATTGCTCAGCAATCAATATGCGGGCTATCTGGTGCGGCCATGTCAGCTCTCCCAAAGCGAGAACCAGATCGGCGCGCGAACGCAAAGCAGGATCGTGCCCATCCGGGCCGCCAATGGCGACAATCAGCTGGCGCTTGCCATCATCACGCATACGGCCGATGCGTTCAGCAAAAACCTCCGAACCGAGCGCCTTGCCGCGCTCGTCGAGCAGGATAAGAGCAGCACCATTATCCAGAGCTTCATTGATGCGCTGTGCTTCTTCGGCCTTGCGCAGTTCAGCCGTCTGTCCACGGCTTTCGGGGATTTCGCTCACACCGGCGAATTCAAGCCCAAGCGGCGGCCCCGCCTTGGAAAAACGGTCGAAATAACGCTCGACCAACTCCCGCTCGGGGCCGGCTTTCATCCGGCCCACGGCCATAACACTCACACGCATCACGTCCTCTTTACGACTTAGAGCGCATTTCGATCAGATCGGCGCTCTAACTCTTTCTTTTAACGCGCATCTCTATCCGAAAACCGTTCCACACGTTTCGGATGCGCTCAAATCAGTGCACCGTTCCCGATGCGCGCTGATCTTCAAAATCGTCGTTGATCCAGATTTTTTCCAGATTGTAGAAATCACGGATTTCCGGACGGAAAATATGGACGACGATATCGCCTGTATCGATGAGAACCCAATCACCGCCCTCGAGTCCTTCGACCCGCATATCCTTGCAGCCCATTTCACGAAGGGCCTGCAAAAGATGGTCAGCGACAGCCGTCACATGACGATGCGAACGACCAGACGCGACGATCATATAATCGCCGATCGAAGATCTTCCGCGGATGTCGATGGGGATAATGGATTCTGCTTTGGAGTTTTCGAGACTGGCCAAAGCCGCGTCGAAGGCCTGGGACACGAAAGCTGTTTCGTTCATCCCGACCGGTGAAGGCGCGTGGTGAGCCTTCTTCTCAATTGCTGTTCTCAGTGTAGTTCCTTTCCGACAAGAACAACGCAGTACGGCATTCATAAGCACCGTACATACCTAAGATAGGCAGAGTCCCTGTATTCTTTCAAGAGTCTTGAATGGCTTACACCATTCACTTTTTCAATTTCTGTTTGCGGAGTGCGGTCGACGAGAGCGAAGATCGCGGTCCGTGAATGAAGGTCCAGGCCGGTGGTGTACGCCGCGCAAGGAGCGGGGCGTAATGTTCATCTAGCCGGCTATCGGAAAATGTTTGCGCCATGCGTGACGATAAATAAGCCAAGGTCGAACCTGGCCTGTCGATGACTGCAATCGGGAAATTCTGCGCAATCTCCCGCCAGCGCTGCCAGCGATGGAAGGAAGCGAGATTGTCCGCCCCCATGACCCAGACGAAATGCACACCGGGATTGGCCTTGCGGATCAGCGCCAGAGTGTCGGCTGTGTAACGCACGTCAAACGCGGCTTCCAATGCCGTCACCTTGATGCGCGGATCGCTTGCCACATGCTCGCTGAGCTCCAGACGTTCAGCAAGCGGGGCAAGTTCGCGCTTATCCTTCAGCGGATTGCCGGGCGTCACCATCCACCAGAGCTGATCAAGCTTCAGCCGCCGAATGGCGATTTCAGCGACCAGCGCATGACCACCATGCGGTGGGTTGAACGAGCCGCCAAACAGGCCCACCGTCATGCCCTTTTCGACATGCGGCATACGCAAATATTGCGCATCAACGTCCGGATAACTCGCCTTTAATGCGGAAAGCCCGAAGCCGAACTTCATCAGCCTCTAACCTGTCCGTTCCCACGAACACGATATTTGAAAGAGGTCAGTTGTTCGGCGCCAACCGGCCCGCGCGCATGCATCTTGCCGGTCGCGATACCAATTTCAGCCCCCATGCCGAACTCGCCACCATCTGCAAACTGCGTCGAGGCATTGTGCAGAAGAATGGCAGAGTCGATCTCGTTGAAGAAGCGCGCAACAACATCCGCATCCTCAGCCACAACAGCTTCTGTGTGGTGGGAGGAGTAACGGTTGATATGCTCAATCGCACCCGAGACACCATCAACCAGCGCCACCGAAATGATCGCGTCCAGATATTCGGTCGACCAGTCTTCTTCTGTAGCAGGCGTAGCGGCTGCATAAAGTGTTATGACTTCATCACTGCCGCGAATTTCGCAGCCCTTGGCAGCCAGATCTTCAAGAACCGGCACCAGATGCGTTTGAGCCACCGCGCGATCCACAAGCAAGGTTTCGGTCGCACCGCAAATGCCGGTGCGGCGCATCTTGGCGTTCACAGCAATCGCACGCGCCATGTCGAGATCAGCGGACTTGTCGATATAGAGATGACAGATGCCTTCAAGATGCGCGAAAACCGGCACGCGCGCTTCCGATTGCACGCGCGCCACAAGGCTTTTGCCGCCCCGTGGCACGATCACGTCAATTGCGCCATTCAGACCTTTGAGCATTTCGCCAACTGCCGCACGGTCAGTAACCGGAACGATCTGGATAGCATCGGCAGGTAATTGCGCTGCCTCCAGTCCCGCAACCAGTGCCTTGTGAATAGCAGCCGACGAATGTGCGGAATCTGAACCGCCACGCAGGATGACCGCATTGCCAGCTTTAAGACATAGTGCGCCAGCATCTGCGGTCACATTGGGACGGCTTTCATAGATCACGCCAATGACACCCAATGGTGTACGAACGCGCTCGATATGGAGACCATTTGGACGATCCCACTCAGCAATTACTTCTCCAACCGGATCATTCAATTCAGCAATAGCGCGAATGCCGTCGGCAATTGCCTGGATGCGATTGTCATCGAGTGTCAGTCGATCAACAAACGAAGCCGCCATCCCGCTTTCCGCAGCATTGGCAAGATCGAGCTTGTTGGCTTCAAGAATGGCATCTTTGCTTGCGAGGATGCTATCAGCAGCAGCAAGCAGGGCTTTGTTTTTCTGTTGAGGCGAAGCGATGGAAAGCGGAGCCGCTGCCTGTCTGGCTTTACGACCAACTTCTGCCATGATGGCTGCGATGTCAGTTCCGGCGTCCACTTTGTTCAACATCCTCTTCCCCTTATGCTTCTTCCGTCTCGCTAGTGGTTACACCCCGTACCACCAGATCATTGCGATGGATCATTGCAGCGCGCGCATCATAGCCAAGAATGGCGCTGATCTCATCGCTTTTGTGCCCGGCAATTTTGCGCGCATCTTCCGCATCATAAGCAATCAGACCGCGCGCGATTTCACGGCCGTCCTCGTTGAGAACCGCAACCGTGTCGCCACGCTCAAACTGGCCTTCAATCTCTTTCACACCCGCAGGCAAAAGCGACTTACCGGATTTCAGCGCCTTGGCTGCACCAGCATCGACACGCAAATGACCAGCAGGTTCAAGATTGCCGGAAATCCACGTCTTCCATGCATTTACCGGCGCACGCGCTGGCTCAAACAATGTCGCGCGTTCACCCCGATCAATAGCCGAAAGCGGCCCCATACGTGTGCCGGAGGTGATAATCATCGCAGTGCCTGCCGCATTGGCTATCTTGCCAGCGTCAAGTTTGGTCTTCATGCCACCGCGTGAAAGCTCTGATGCCGCGGCACCCGCCATCGCCTCAATCTGAGGTGTGATTGTTGTAACGAGCGGCAGAAACTGTGCGTTCGGGTCTTTATGCGGCGGTGCCGTATAAAGACCATCAATGTCCGAAAGCAGAATAAGAAGGTCTGCACCCATCATGGTTGCAACACGGGCTGCGAGACGATCATTATCGCCATAACGGATTTCGGTTGTCGCAACCGTATCATTCTCGTTGATGATCGGCACTGCGCCGAGCTTCAGAAGCGTTTCAATCGTCGCGCGCGCATTGAGATAACGGCGACGTTCTTCCGTATCCGAAAGTGTCACGAGAATCTGACCCGACTTGATGTCGTGGCCGCCGAGCACATCGGCATAGGCTTTTGCGAGCGCGATCTGTCCGGCGGCTGCTGCTGCCTGACTTTCTTCAAGCTTAAGCGATTTCTTGGGCAGACCAAGAACCGTGCGTCCAAGCGCAATAGCGCCGGATGAAACAACCAGAACTTCGACGCCCGCATGATGGAGCGCCGCAATGTCCTGACCCAGGCTCTCAAGCCAATTTTGCTTGAGACCAGTTGAGCGGTCCACCAGAAGGGCTGATCCGATTTTGATAACGATGCGGCGATAGTCTTTGAGTTGTTTCAACATGCCTTCATTCCCTCGCCGCATTCTCAAGCGCATCCCGAAAAGCGTGAAGCGGTTTTCGGACAAGATGCGCGACCAAATAAAACCCTATGCTTTATTCGTCTTCAGCAGTACCGGCTTCAACAGCCCGGCTCTGATCAATAACCGCAGCCAGCTGGCGTAGCGCATCGTTCAAGCCTTCATGGCTGACCGCTGAAAGCAGCAGCGGATCGCGCCCGCAAGCCTTCTTCAGCGCCTTCACCTTTTCCTTGCGTGCATCCGGATCAAGCGTATCGATCTGCGACAGCGCCACGATTTCCGTCTTGTCCGCAAGGCCATGTTCATAGGCCTCCAGTTCACCGCGAATGACGGTGTAAGCCTTCGCAACATCTTCTTCCTGCGCCGACACCAGATGTAGAAGCACGCGGGTACGCTCGACGTGGCCCAGGAAGCGATCGCCAAGCCCGATACCTTCACTAGCGCCTTCAATCAGGCCCGGAATGTCAGCGATGACAAATTCACGCGCATCGACGCGCGCGACACCGAGGTTGGGGTGCAGTGTCGTGAAAGGATAATCCGCAATCTTGGGCTTTGCAGCCGTCACACTTGCCAGAAAGGTCGATTTGCCCGCATTCGGAAGGCCGACCAGACCAGCATCAGCAATCAGCTTGAGCCGCAGCCAAAGTGTACGCTCAATACCGTCCTGACCCGGATTGGCGCGACGTGGCGCGCGATTGGTAGAGGTCGTAAAATGCAGATTGCCAAAGCCGCCATTACCACCCTTGGCCAGACGATAACGCTGACCAATTTCGGTGATGTCGCAGATCAGCGTTTCATCATCTTCTTCAAAAATCTGCGTGCCAACCGGCACTTTGAGGATGACATCATCGCCCTTGCCGCCGGTCATGTTGCGGCCCATGCCATGCATACCGGTCTTGGCCCGGAAGTGTTGCTGATAGCGATAATCAATCAGCGTGTTGAGGCCATTGACGGCTTCCACCCAGACGTCGCCACCGCGCCCGCCATCACCGCCATCAGGGCCACCGAATTCAAGAAACTTCTCGCGGCGGAACGACACGGCCCCCGCCCCGCCATTACCGGAGCGGATATAGATCTTGGCCTGATCGAGAAATTTCATTGAACCTTACCTCTTACGACGCAATAGAACTTGACTTGGGTGCGTCTTAAACTTTGGGATTGCGCGCAATCTCGCGCAATCCGATTTGCAATTACAGCAAAACCCGTGTCCTGCAAACAGCAGAAACATAAGGTTTTCAGCCTAAATTCAGTTTCCACGCAGGATCACTGAAATCAATATAGAGCAGTTCCTGATCCAGATACTGACCCTGCACATAAAGCGACTTCGGCTCAACACCATAGGATTTGAAACCAAGCTCATAATAGATGCGCTTCGCAGGCTCATTGGTTGCCACAACTTTCGCATCCAGTATCACGACGTGCTCAGCCGCGTGTTCGATAATCTGCCCAACAAGTGCCCTGCCAAGTCGCAAGCCACGCGCTTCCGGCGCGACATAGACACTGACCAGAGTGCCACGATGACGCTCGGACCTGCGTTCATGGCGGAACAAGCCGGCGATACCCATCAGGTTTTCACCATCAAAGGCGCCGAAAATGACATTGCCGTTCACCTGCTCCAGACGGCGCGCAAACACGCTGTCGGAATAGGCATTTTCTTCTTCAAAGGTCGACCCGAAAGCTTGCGGCGCAAGCTGCAATGCAGACAGGCGGATCGCGCGAAACCGGTGCAGGTCTCCCTTATCCAGTGCGCGAACAACAACCCTTTCACGGGCGACAGCGTAAATATCGTTCATTATATTCCCCGATGATTATCGGTCCTGCGATTTTCACGCAGGACCTTTTTTATTATGACTGCCAGCTTCTCAGGCCGATCCAGGTCCGCCGGTCAAGGACATAGCGCTCGACAGGGACATTCCCGGCAGCAAGTGAATCCGCCATGCCCATGCTGCTGAACTGAAAGCCGCACTTATGAATCACGCGACGCGAACCGCCATTGCTAGCGTGACACGAAACATGCAACCGCTCGATTGGCGTGGCCCGGAAAGCCAGATCGATCAATGCGTGGGCAGCTTCCGTGGCAAAACCATGCCCCCAATAGGGCTCACCCAGCCAATAGCCGATCTCCAGGCCTTCGCCGTGGCTATGCGGGTGGATGCCACAACAACCCATAAAGATACCGGTTTCAGCTTGGGTGATTGCGTAAATGCAATTGCCCATCTCGCCTTTTCGCACGCGCTCGACAAAATCCACGGCATTTTCGCGGGTGTATGGATGAGGCATACGGGCGAGCATAGTCGAGACGCGGGCGTTATTGGCAAGATAGGAAATTGCATCCACGTCTTCGGTATGTGGCGGGCGGAGAACCAGCCTGTCCGTGACGAGGACGGGGCAATCTAACTGATCTGCTAATCCAGGCGAGAGATCAGCATAACTGGCCTCCCGCTCGCTACAGCTCTCGTAATATTCTTCTTCTAAAACTTCGACGACCATTTGTCTGTCCTCCAGATGCAAAAAGGGAAGATGGTTGTCCCATCTTCCCTTCGATCTTTAGGCTGGTCGCCATATATACCGGGTCCAATGGGACGCCGGTATTTATGAGTGCCCGGCTTACTCTGCTGCTTCCGCGATCGGGTTTACCGATACGTAGGTGCGGCCGTTGGCTTTCGTGCGGAAAGCAACGGAACCGTTGGTGGTAGCAAAAATGGTGTGGTCTTTACCGAGGCCAACATTGGCGCCCGGATGCCACTTCGTGCCGCGTTGGCGCACGATGATGTTGCCAGAAACGACAGCTTCGCCGCCGAACTTCTTCACGCCAAGGCGCTTCGACTCTGAATCGCGACCGTTACGCGACGAACCACCAGCTTTTTTGTGTGCCATTGGATTTCTCCTTTAATCTCTTCTACTTACTCAGCCGACTCGGCCTTGGCTGCAGCCTTCTTAGGCGCTGCCTTCTTTGGCTTTGCGACTTCGCCTTCAGCGGCGTCTGCCTTAGGAGCCTTCTTCTCAGCGGCCTTCTTCGATGGCTTTGCGCCGTCGGTAAGGATCTCCGAGATACGGATCGTCGTCTGTTCCTGACGATGACCGCGGGTGCGCTTCGAATTCTGACGGCGACGCTTCTTGAACGCGATAACCTTGCGTGCACGGCCCTGTTCAACGACTTCAGCCGTTACGAGAGCGCCAGCTACGGTCGGAGCACCGATCGTCGTGCCAACCAGCAGAACTTCTGCGAATTCTACGATGTCGCCAGCTTCGCCAGCAACTTTTTCGATCTTGATCAGGTCATTTGCGGCAACGCGGTACTGCTTGCCACCGGTCTTAATGACTGCGAACATTTGTTGTCCTTTCGGTTGTTCGGTCCGGCTCTCATTTCCACGACATTTGCGCCGAAGTGATGGGCCGTCTTTTTATCAGTCGGTTGGTGAGTGGGCTTTATGCCCTTGATTACAACTCCGGAAACCCGAAATTTCGCAATCAAAACAATAGGCGCGGATCACTCCACGCCTGAAGTCTGGTGCTTATAGGTGTGAAGCAGCAGAAAAGTCAAGAATTTTCACAACAGAATGCAAATTAGCTCTTGTCTAATCGTCTCTGGCTCGTTATTGAGCCGCTACACACTTAGCATTCGCTTTAGATGCTTATCAACGGCGCGATTTTATGGATCGCTTTACCCGTGGTGCACAATGCGGAGAGGTGGCTGAGTGGTCGAAAGTACCGCACTCGAAATGCGGCGTGGGGGTAACTCCACCGTGGGTTCGAATCCCACCCTCTCCGCCATTTAAGTAATTAAATCAAAAATTTAAAGGTAATCGCACTGTGTTCGCATTATTCTAGCTGCGCGGATGTCTACCATCTTTTAGCCGACGGCCACGCTTGCGGCGCACTTCTGTTTAAATTTCTCCAATGCCGTGCACCGATACTAGCTTTGACTGAGTAGCCTTATATGTTTCAAATTTCCGAGTGTATAATTCGGTCGCCCTTGTCCTACCTGCACAAAATCAAGCGTGATCTCGACGGGCTTATGTAGCCAATTGCGATTGAGAACATCAGGGTCTTCAATACCTAGACCCACCTTTCCTCGCAAAATACCTGTTTCATCAAAAGCCTGAAATTCAAATGTTCGACCTTTTGGCAAAACACCTTGTATATGCCCTCGATATGTGACCGCATCTTCACGTATATTGTTCTGACTGAGACGATCCCTAGAACGCCGCAATTGCTCAATATTTCTATAACGGAAAACTCCATGTTTAAATTCGAGACCACACCAAGCTTGATTTCGGTAAAGATAACTAAGGAATGATGTCACCTTTCTTACTGCTCTCGGATGCACAGAAGCGACAACTTCTGTTACAAGATCGTCATCCTCTTCGGCAGATAACTTCAATAAGTTTATAAATTTATCGAGGGCTTCTTCAGCGCCACCTGATTCTGAGAAAAAATTTGCTGGCAAATTGGGGAGTTCAAACTCGAATCCGAACGATCCAACCGCAGTTCCTGTAATTAATAATTGGTGATGGGATTTATCTGGAACTGGGCCCATATAATTCAAAGGATTTTTCATTCCGGCAATTATTGCGGAGAAGGCATCGGAAAACCCAACCACAGCTTTACTTCCGAATTCCGCCGATATCCCTTTACTACCGACGACTGGCAGCCCCCTAAATGTCAAACGGGTGCGTTCTGGTTCGAAAACATCCGCAGCCTGACCCAGCCGAGCTCTAGCTGACTTCAGCCGTTGCTCAAAACCCGCTCTCTCGATCACATTAGATACGGGAATACGAGCGAGTATTGCTTCGAGTTCAGCGACTTCAGACATGAGTGCGTGATTTTTTTGCCTCATATTCCGGCCTCCGCTTGCTGCATATGTTCTACGATTTCTCGCGCGGCGACATCCTGCTCCGGCGCAAGATCCACTCGGATAAACCCCTTCCAATTTTGCTCACGTGTATGTGACCACATACTATACCAATATGATATTTGTTGGACATGCCAATCCTCTAGACTATCTGAGAGCGGCATAAAGTATCCATCGACAAGAAAAGTATTTTTAATATAATTATTATCAGAGAAAACAATAGAACTATCAAATAATTCTTGCTGAGTCATACCATCTGGAAGCTTAAAAAACGTAACAACATCGATGTCGTTTGGAGGTCTATTTCTTAAATTCTCAACATCCTCCATGAAGCTACCGTCTAACCATTGGAATCCATCGATAATATTTAATTATATAGCTCCATTCGATAATTCAAAAGACCATTTAGGATGGACTTGCGCTCTGCTGAAGTGCCAAACCTATTAACGACCTCAGACATCGAGGCTATATATGGCGCTCGGTCAGATCCATGTCCCTGTTCGCCGGGCCTAATCGGTGGCAATAATCCAGACAAATTCCAATCTGGTATCAATATTCGCCCCCCCCATTTAACCTTAGTTTTCAGATTATATTTCTACCTTTGTCAGGGCAAGATAGAATATTTCGAACTGTGCGACCCAAACAGATCGATCAATATCAATCTTTCGCCAAGTTTATTGCAGACATCCTCACAATAAACACATCCTGCATCTCAATTTAGGCTAATAATTCTCGCAGGTGAGAAATTCTCATATCTTTTTACACCAGTAACCAGCCCCTTACCAAACATCGGCGATCCAACAGTTCCCTTCAGCCAGCACTCCTTTTTAGATTTGACGTATGTAAACGCAACGCAGCGATTATTGTCGATGCAAGCAAGACGGCAGGCCAAAGGGGTTCTAGCTGATGCATGAGGGCGACGAGACAGATCACCTCCCGGCAAATCAACATCGTCAAAAAGTGCTTTTGCCGGATCAATCATACCAAGGGAAAATGGTTCAGGATCAGACTCTGAACCGCTGAGAAAACGGCCCGAGAATGCGACGCTATTTCCGTCTGCTCGCCCCTCGCTCGACTTAAGGAAGCAGTTCGGGCCCTTTTTAACCTTAGGACTAGTATTGAACGTGAACGCCTTGCACTGCCCGTTCATTTCTAGACAGCTTTTAGCGCACGCGGCAGCATCAACGACGCGTGCGCTGGATATATCTTCACCGAAGAGATCAAGCCCTGTGTAAACCGCTATCCTGTTCGGGCGCTTAGTAAACTCTTCAAGCGGTGACAGCTTGGCGAGGGTTTCAGCTTCAACATTATGAGGCGGCGCAGGAGCTATAGTTTTAATACCAACCTTAGCTTTGCTAGTTTCTACTACTTCCTCGTTTTTTACAGATGTTGTGCTATCAGCTGGCCGAGCAACGTCTGTTTGCTCATCTCGCGAGCGATTGAGTTTGTATCGCTGAATTTCTTCCTGGCTGAATACGTGCATATCATTAGGTGGCGTCTTGAACATGATCTGCATGACTGCTGGCGGTGTATCAAATCTGCTCAACACCTCTATAATGTCGGATATCGCCAATTGAGCACCGACCAGATCAGGTGAATCTGACGAAATCTGATGAACGCCTAATTCGCCATCAGCCTTTCGCTCCTTGCCTGACAAGAATATATAAGAACACGCAGAATAGCACTTGCTCGCTTTAGGAATGTAGGTCGCCAAGGCTCTCTGGTGTATGTCGTCGGCTATGAGCAAACCAGCCTGAACGTTGCCGCCATCGCTATTAAGTATGATCAATTTAGCATCAGGTGAAGCGCGGAGGGCTCTACGAAAATCCAGAGCAGCACCCGGAGCTACGAGGCCGTTCATCTTAATTACATCTGGCTTAAGATCATCAACCGTAAAGGGGCCGAAGTTTGTCTCCGCAGCTGAAGCCGCACCAGCGGAAATTATATAAAAAGCTAACAAAATGCCTGCAATGGCGCAAACAAAAGACTTACGCATGACCCACCCCATTTTTAGGTGATCTAACATCAACCACGAGGCGCAGACAAGGAAACCTTCTGCGGAATGAAAATCATTGTTACCAGCGGGCGTTCCACGTCAGGCTCGAATACCACCCATTCCGCCATTTCAAGCCTGAGTTGGTCAGTGTTTTTTTATAACTATTGACCACATGCGAGAGATTATCTTCATTAAATCCTTCGAGACCTTCATCTGAGAGCCACAGTCACAGCGCAATCACCACTAAGGTTTCCGGTTTAATGGTCTCACTATTTCTGACTTCTTATCTAGAGGCTCTTTATGCAAAAAAAGAACATTGGTCTTTGTAAGCTTTGCCAGAACACTTTGTGCGCTGGCATACTGGTTATAGGCTTGGGACTAATTGCGACCGCAGGCGCGTTAATAGCTCTTCTTTTTAAGACAGATCCAAAGTGGGGTGCGCTAACATCACTTCTTCTGATGCTTGTGATTCTTGCCGCTATTAGTTTTCCTTTGAAAATGTCTGACGGGAGGCGATCCAAAATGCTCGGAAAAGTTATAATTCACTACACATCCGCAGAAAATCGGCCTGGAATCGAGCGCATTGTAGACGATTCTATGCAGATCTGCATCCGCCCTAGTCAAGGATTTAAGAACTTATTCAATTGGCTCACAGTTGGAAGATGCGCATTTTTCTTTTCAAGTAAACCTTCGCGCCTCCAGCATTTTGTTAATTTGTGTGGAAGGGGTTCAGCAACACAATCGGCACACATCACAATTCGCACAGAAGACCTCCCACAGAAGATATACTGGAGAATTTGGGACGGATCCATTCTGTTACCCAATGGTTATTGTGGACCCGGGCAATTCATAGAAGCCAAAGCTGTTCCTAACGTAAGGGGATAATTCTTGGCTCCCCATCCGGGGTGTCCTACGCGTGATCTTCAATATCCATTGGAGCTCACATGGCAACGATCCGCAAACTCAGAGGCCGCTGGCAAGCTCAAGTCCGCAGACGTGGTATGAAGCCACGCTGTAAATCGTTCGACAGCAAGACTGAAGCCGAGAAGTGGGCGCGCGATCTGGAAAGTCAGGTCGACAAGTTCGGGGCTGCGCCGGATACACGCATTCTCGAAAGCACAACGCTCGGCGCACTGATGAAGCGATACGCCGAAGAAGTATCGCCAGCCAAGCGAGGTGCTACTCAAGAGATACAACGCCTCGGAGTGCTTCAGCGTCATCAACTTGCTTACCGGACGCTGGTCGGGCTGTCTCAGCAAGACATTGCATCGTTCAGGGACGAGCGCCTGAAGACAGTAAAGCCAGCTACCGCCGTGCGTGAGTTGGCAATACTGAGCCACGTTCTGGACGTCGCCATGCGTGACTGGGGTTATCCTCTCGCCCAGAACGTCGTGAAGATGATCCGGCGACCGACCATCAATAACTCACGTTCACGCCGTCTCACCACTTCCGAAGAGCAGCGCTTATTAACCGCCTGTGACGACGGTAGAGTCGAATGCTTTCGTGCGCTGGTCATTGTAGCCATTGAGACCGGGATGCGCCGTGGTGAGCTTCTGGGACTCAAATGGAGTGACATTTCACATAACCGCCGAGTGATCTCATTGGCGATGACCAAGAACGGAACGAGCCGTGAGGTTCCACTATCGAAACGAGCTTATGAAACGCTGATAATGCTGAAACAGAGCGATAGCATAGATCAATCTATGCCGTTCGGTATGACGATCTCTGCCTTTGATCAGACTTGGAAGCGCGTGATTAAGCGTAGCGGTATCTTGGATCTGAAGTTCCACGACCTACGCCATGAAGCCGTAAGTCGCTTCTTCGAGCTGGGACTGAACATTATGGAAGTCAGCACAATCTCCGGTCACAAAGAGCTATCGATGCTAAAGCGCTACACGCACCTTAGCGCTGATAGTTTGGTTAGCCGTCTCGGTTAAATCAACCTTTAATTGATTTACAATGTTTACATTCAACCAATAAACCACTCACCTATGTAAACATAGCGCGTCAAAAGCGACCAATTACAGCCACAAATGACAACCAAAAAGTTTAGAATATTGATCAAAATTCGCGTTCTTGGTGCTCTATGTTGACAAATGTTTACATTATGTTGTCATTTTCGGGCCGATTTCGACGTTTTTGGGAATTTGTCAACATTGGCGCGTGTCGAGACGATCTCTCACTAGATTGAACCCCACTCAGAGAGCGCAGCAAATGATCGCGTAGATCAATCTACAACCGCACCCCGCACAACACGGCGATAACTCGCTTCTAAAAACCCTTACGGTGCAGCGCCGAAAATATATTCGGCGGCTTTCTCTAAGCGACCAAAAATCGGCCCAAGAAATTCAAACCAGACACCTTTCAAGCGTATCACCTCCACGCCCCATTGACGAAGAGCGGACGATAATCGGAATTGCCGGATGCATCTGGACGATTGCAAGAGACGCGCCGCGAAGATCCTTCCTCAGCGTCAGTGAAATGTAACCTCCTCATTGCGTGACCAATCTGCTGACCATCAGTTGATGAGCAGCATGTATGATGCCGGTTATCGAAGTCCTAGAAGAATTCAACTGTGTTGATGGGGATGGCTTCCGTCTCGGGGATGAATCTTGGGTCGGATCCTCCCATGTCAGAAAATCGCCAAAGAGACTCGCTGGCGAGCGTTGACGACCCAGCAGCACAACGCCAGCAGAAAGCAGCACGGAACGCGCTGGTGACGATCCTCGAGTCAAAGAGCCTCAAGCCGGAATACTACCGCACTTCACCGGAAGGTTGCTAGTCCGAAGAAGGATCTTCTCACTCTTCCGGCCCAGAGAAAATAATGGTGGGAGCCGAAGGCGGCCGCAAGCCCCCTTGGGGGGCGCAGGCGAGCCGCGCCAGCGGCGAGGTAGGAAGCTTACCTGAACCGGATCCAATCACGAACACTTTGAGGCTTT
>Ga0256795_1000571_pt1 | contig 14454 bp, 27 predicted proteins | sample MC6MC0946MT_FD_186353 | JGI IMG/M metagenome (GOLD analysis project Ga0256795, IMG submission 186353) | Metatranscriptome of enriched soil aggregate microbial communities from Iowa State University, Ames, United States - MC6-MC0946-MT... | ecosystem: Environmental > Terrestrial > Soil >... | reverse complement strand
TGAGAGCCGACAAAGCTAGGAAACAGGCTAAAGTTGTAGGTAAACAAACTATAGCGGATGTTGACTTTTACATCAAACTAGTGGAGGAACGAAAACGCATAGAAGCTGAGTTAGAAGAGTTTAAGGCTCAGATTAAATCAGTAATGAGTGATAAGGGTGTTGAGGAGCTATACGGTGAATCAGGTCGTTGTGTATATCTGTTACCTGTGGATAGAGTGAAAATAACTGGTAACTATACTGCTTACGAGGCTGACGAGATAGACGAGTTCATACCGTTTGAATACAAAGATATAGTGTATAAAACTGTGGTGGACCGTGATGTGTTAGAAAGCCTAATCAACTCTGGTAAGGTTGATGAAGCAGTATTAGAACTAAAGATTAAGGAGCCTGGTGAACCACAACTACGTGTAAGGTAGGGGTGATACAAAATGCTAAAGAAGATATTTACATGGTTGATACTGTCTATAGTGACAGGTAAGTATAGAAGACCTAGTTACTACGATGAGGAACGTAAGTACAGTGGTGAATGGGTTAATAGAGGTTCTAAAGATAGAGAGAGATGGGTGTGGAAAGAATACCCAACTGATTATGTTAAGTCATACATCTGCATACATGAAATTGATGGTGATTATTTCATATCTAAACGTAACAGTCCATCTGGTAACGCTTTAGAATGTGTAGAGTGTCTATCACACAAGGACGAGGACAGAGCCATCAGAATACTTAAAGCAGGATATGAGGGAAGAGGGGAGCTAATCGTAGCAGTCGAGTAGGCTGGAGAGGACTTTGCGCCCCTTCCTTCTTTTTTGAGAAGGCGGATTTTCGTTTACACCAAGTATGAACTTAACGGAGGAATGTTGAATGGATAAAGTTGTTAGCTTTTTAGATTATGCTGCTAAGAAAAATAAGCCAAAGCCAAGTGCAAACAATATGAGTACCACTGATGTAGTGGAGTGGGTTAACGAGGACCTACATAAACTAGCTGAGAACCTTGGGGTTTCTAAGGAAGAAGCATACAAAGTAGCTGAGGGGTTCTTTAAGCAGTACCCAGCATTAGTGAGTTATGTATCTGAGCCTAGTTTTAGAAAGGATTACCCAATTTCACTACAATGACACTGACTATTCTGGTTACTGGTAGCCGAGATTGGACTAACTATGAACTAGTGATAGACGTACTGCTTAGATATGACCCGAGCAGTACTACCATCATACATGGTGATGCTGAAGGCTTAGATACAATAGTTGACATAGTAGCAAAGCAGTTGGGATTCAACGTAAAAGCCTATCCAGCAGATTGGGATAGGCTATCTTCTGGGATACAAAGAAACTCACAAATGCTAAACGAAAACCCTATTGACCTAGTGTTAGGATTCCGTTCCAAATTGAATAGTAGAGGTACCAATGACATGCTTATGAAAGCGGGTCATGCAGGAATACCTCATGAAATATATGATGATTTCTAAGGAGGGCATATATGCCAACATTATCTACATTTGTATGTAACAGTACTATTGAGCGACTAAACTACGTGGTAGTTAAGACTAGTCCATCCATGTATCAAGTAATAAAATATAGACATGGTACTATTCCTAATGACTCAGATATAAGACGAGGTACTCTGTTATCTGATGCGGTGCATCAACTAATCGTTGATGCATGTAAAATAGGCTATCTGGTCTTAGAGGCAGATAGTTGTGGGTTTGAGGTAGACCAAGAAACACGGAAGTTAGTAGGTGCTACATATCAATGACTACAGCAACTAAGAATGTAGAGTGGCTAGACAGGGTAACAATGGGTCTAGTTATGGCAATACAGTCTAATGCCCCAGATAAGGAGTACTTGAACTATAAGGGTTATACTTTCTATCAAGATGAGTGGGAGCCTTGTGCTGGATGGATAAGAAACCGTAATGGTGAGACCATAGCATCTTGGAACATGTATAAGAATACATTCTCTGGCACTGAGGAAGACAAGGATGTAATAGTTGAATTATGGAGTAAGACTTACTCAGAACAAGGTTATAAACTACCAGAACTTGCACCAACTCTACCTAAGAGACGGGTTGTAAAGGAGACAGAGGTCTCAGAGGGTGATATGACAATTGTGTTTGTTCCTATAGGGATACTGGTGATTTTATTAATGTTCACAATTTCATTATTATTGTGAGGTGGGATGACACATGGAGATAATAGATGTGGAGCAGATTGGTAAGGGGTATTATGTAATACAGAATTCTAAGGATGAGTACCTATCCAATGTGGAAGAGGATTATAGCACAATGGATGAGGGAGGTAACTATGAGTTCAACCCAAATATAAGATATGCTACTAGAATGGATGATAACATCAAGTTACCAAAGTATCTGTATTATCATACAGATGGTACAGAATTGCATGACTTGGAGCACTTCCTAAAATTAATAGGAGGCAGAGTGCTGTACGTCCAGTTGTCACTAACTAGGAAGTTTACATTAGAAGAGGTATAGGAGGCTATGAAATGGCAGACACATATTTGAAATGCCCTAAGTGTAGTAACAAAAGTACCGCTGAGTTCTGGGATAGAGCTACTAGAGCGGAAGCGGGTATTGGTCCTAACAAGGAGTATACTAGCGTTCTAGATACTCCAGAAAAGCACGCTGAATACCAAACATATTACCATTGTCCTATTTGTAATGAAGAGGTAGATGGTACAGATTTATCAAAATAAATACTAACAGTAGCTAAGTGATTGATTTCACTTAGCTCCTTATTATTTTAGGAGGCAATGTAATGGAACGTAGATTATCAAGAGAAAATGCAGAAAAATTTATGGCACAGATGGAGTGGAGTCCTGTAGCCAAAGGAGTGTCACCAGAGGTTAAACTATTCTTAGATTCCCATGCTGAAATCATCTATAACGAAGTATCTAGAAAAATGTCTGATTGGGTATCTGAGCACTATAAGAAATTCATGGGGCAACGTAGAGAATATGATTTATATGTAAAAATATTCGAGATGGTTAGTAAAGAGCTGTCCAGTAGGGATATTGCTTACGAATATGCGAGGTCAGTAGAAGGCGGTACAGTCAGTGTACTATCTTGTATAGAGTTCATTGTGGATAAATTCCGCAACACTATATCCAATGATGATGAATTGGCTTCGTAAAACTAAAAGTAGGATTCTCGTTCCGATTTTCACAAAAGGTGTCCCAAAATGGGAGTTAGCAACAGCCGAGGGGCTAGAAAGAGGGAAGATATATGGAAGTATTTGGAGTAGTTGGTATTGACAATATAACACAAAATGTAGCGTTGGATATGGAGGACGCTGTAAAGACTTGTATAGACGTGGCTCACAAGACACCTACATTCCGAGTGGGTAATGACAGACCATCAGCTATGCTCATAACTACAGCAACAGAATTTATGAGTTATGGGAACATAGACCGACTAATACGGGTTGGTGGTATCTGTCAGACTCTAGTAGGTGAGCATATGGGATTCCTAGTAGATTGTGAAAGCGTTATGATACCTCCACACGTAATAAGTAATGGTACAGATATGGAAGAGTCTATGGTGAAGGATGCAATAGAAGAGATTGAATACTTCTACTACGAGAAAAAATATGAAAGTGTAATCGTAAAACTCAACTCAATTGAGAGAGAGTGGCTATTCATAAAGCCTTAGATATTGCACAGGGTACCTAATACGTTAGGTATCCAATGCAGTACCTAATGTAAGAATGAAAGGGGAATTATTATGAATAAAGTGGAACTACGTGAATTAAATAGGTCGAGATATGCTACGGTACTAGAGTACTTGAAAGCTGTCCGAGAACTAGGGTTAGAAATAACAGAGGATAACAAGGGTATTGCTCATACTCCTTGGGCTGAACGTATTGTGGAGCAAACTTATGGCTCTAATGGTACTGAAATAGTCCTAGAGTCATTACACTATGTACATGAGGCTAAGGTTACCAAGCTGTCTGGGTTAGAGGAGTCCCTTTTAGATAATGCAGGTCTAGAGTATACTTGGGGTGTTGATAAGTGGAAAGAAATGCTAATGGAGCTACAGGATTCCATGCGAGCGGTTGCAAAAGGTGTAACTGATGAAGGTTGGATGGCAGACCTAGAAAACTCCTTAGAGGTTGTTAGGAAACAATCGTTAGTTTTAGATGCTGAAGTGTCTGGGGTATGTGAAGAATTGGATGATTTATACCTAGAGCTACTTCAGGCAAAAGACTTACATGAATATAAGTTGGGTCAAGTAGAGGAAACTGAAGTAGACCCTAATCTAGTAGCATTCGTAGGAGAAACTCTAAAGGAACTAGACAACACAAGAGAACAGCTATGTAGCATGGGTGTAGGTGACATTGATGATAGGGAGTTCGTATCGGCTGATAAAGGTACTAAAATTATAGCTGTGGACTTAGAAAGAGGCACTGAGCATGATATGAAGCTAGCTCAACAGCTATTGATTCAAGGCAATACTTATACGGTGGACTATACTACAGTTCATAATTTTTGGTCTGAGGTATTCCTAATAGAAATTCCTGGGATAGGGTTCAACTTAATACACTTCGATACAGTGAAAATAGAGGAGGAAGTTTAATATGGTGTTAATGATGGTTGCGGGTTCAGCGGGTTCGGGTAGAACAGGTATTATGGGAAGTAATGCTGTTACCCAAGCTATGCAGGGTAAAAAGGTTATGATTCTGTCATCAGAGCATAAGGATTTAGAGCCGTATCTTAGATTAACTGAGTACAGTAAAGAGGATTTAGGCTCTGGTAGTATCAAGCTGGTTTATACAGGTATGGAAAGTGCAAAAGATGTTATTGATACTTATCCTAAATCAGAGTTACCAGAAGTTATGATACTGGACACTCATTTTAATAGGGAATCAAGTATGCAGGATGCTGTAGAAATACACGCATTGTTATCTAAAAGATATGTTCATCCATTAGTATGTGTAAATGTTCAAACAAACCGTGGCTATCCATTAGGTAGTGGTTCAATAGTACTGTAATACAAAAGACCCTTCTAGGGTCTAAATACCAAGGAGGAATTTATATGGAAAAGAATATCATGGCTACAACTTTAGCTGACATGGCTTCAAAACTAAACTGGGGATGGTTTTTATACAAAGTGGTTAGGAAAGTAGATATGTCACCTAACAGTCCTGTTATGGAGTATGACTTATTAACATTCGATTATAGCACAGAGCTAGTTGAGTTGTTCTACAAGAGTCAAATAATAGGTCATGTAGTGGTGGATGATGAGAATAAGGAGATGAATTACCTAGACTATGTGAACTCTAACTGCGTGCATGGGCTTACTAGAATTGGTGATGTAGAGGAAGCCTTATACAAGCTTATTTTGGATAAGAAACTCTTTGCAGTCAATATCGAGGAGCATGCTAGTAATCCTACATTTTGGAGGGATACGGATGATAAAAAATAAATGGGTAATTACAGTGCTAGTAGTTCTATTGGTGATACTAGGCTTCCTTATATCTAAGGGAGCCAGTGCTTACTATGAGTTAAAGCAGAGCCAGAAGTCTACAGAATATATAGACCATGTGGAAGAAGCTTTAGACACCTTCTTAGGTTGTACTCAGCACTATGAAGATAAATTGTATGAGTACGCTAGCAATCCTAACATAGCAGAGAATACTCAATGGATAGAGGAAATGAAGCAACATGAGGCATGTATGCTTATAACTATAGTCGGTATCACAGATTATGAAGATGTACCAGCGAAAATGGAAGTATTCCATAGGGAATTATCCTCAGTTATGTTTGCCTTTGGTGAAGTTATACCAACGAGCACTGTTATGCTAGAGTACGATGAGGTGAAGTTTGGTAAGATAATGGAGGATTATGAATACTCAGTGAGTGAACTATCAGAATTTGTAAAGAAGATGTCAGATTTATGATTTACTTATTGCTAGGTATTCTTATTACGATAAGAGTACCAATGGAATAGGTAAAACCCCAGACACAACATACGAAAGCAAGGTGCAGACTATGCAGACTATTTATCAGGATATGGGGTTACTAATATTAAATGTTCCATGTGATAATAACGGAGTAATCAATGAGACTACCTATGTTAAGCTATTAGAGGTAACGGAGTACATGGTTACTTCTGGTGTTAAGGAAGTGAGTTATGGAGATTACTTTGCTAATGGGAGTTAGCATGTTGGTTGGTGCCTACATAGTTGACAAACTATCAAGAAACTAATAGGAGGTAATACAATGGTTAAGGAAATTAACTATTCGGGTAGGAAGGGGGAGTGGGTTTAGTCTTACTCAGCGTTATATTAGTCTTCCATTTTGGAGTGCATTTGTGTCAAGTGCCTTTCTTTTTACCAAAGGTTCGACAATCCCTTATTTAGGATTGCTAACTATGGATAAAAGGGGCACAGTAGTCCCTTTAATAGAGAGGGGAATACTCATGGACATTGGTACTCTAGTTGAAGAAAATATCAGATTAGCCCATTTCATAGCTAATAAGTTTAAGAACAGTGAAGTAGAATATGACGAGTTATTCGGTCAGGCTCAGTTAGGTTTATTTAAAGCCGCTAGGACTTGGGATGAGAGTAAGAGTAAGTTTGCTACGTATGCATGTACTTGTATTAATAATGAAATACTGATGTATCTTAGAAAAGTGAGGCGTAGAGGGTATATGGATTCATTGGATGACATAGCTTATAATGGTGACCCTCTTAGCACTACCACTGGGTATGACATAACACCTTCAGGTACTGATGTGGAGAACGATGTGCTATTCGAATTCTACATGAGACAAGTTAACTCCTTCATAGAATCCTTACCAACTAGAGAAGCATATATCCTTACTAGCTATTATGGCATTAATGGACCAGAGCTAAAGCAAAGAGAGATAGCGGAGAGTCTAGGGTTAGCACAATCCTATATATCACGCATGATAAGAAAGCTAACACTACAGTTAAGAGAAGAACTAGCTATTGATGAGGCTGTATAAGGAGGTGACTCTAGTGAACAAGGTAGTAGTAATTGCGGTAAAGTTACTGGCTCTGCTTACATTTGTAGCTGTATTATTAAATGTATCAGGGTTGTGGGATGTTGATGATACACTTATGATAGTATTCCAGCTATTAGTGATGGCAATATCGGTAATTTACTTCCGATATAAAAGGAGATATAGTTGATGATAGACTTTGCAGTTGTACTAGTGTTATTCTCAATATTTGTTATAGCTATGGGTCTTAGTATCTGGGTTATAAGAGGTGGTTTGGATTGACTATTGTACTTTCCATTATATTTTGCTTATGTGCTTTAATGATTATTGTGGATGAGTAGATGAGGAGGGGCTATGAAGTTTGTGATATTAGGGGTCATAGTATTAATTTTAGTAGCCGTGGTTGTTGTGTTGTCTGTACTTGATATAGATGATGACCACAAGATATAGGTAGGTGAGCACATGGAAGAGTTGATAGGAATTATGACTATGGTAGCAGTATTCGGGTTATTCGTGTATGGGTGTGTACACATAATATGGGGTGATTGGGATTAATGTGGTTTGTAATACTGGGATTATCAGCCATGTTTATAAGTGCTGTAGGTGTAGTAGCTTGGTATGCTTATTTATTTAAAGATTAGTCATAGCATAGTGTGGGAAGGAGGGGACTAATGGATAGTATAGACTTAGTGTTAATAGCGTTAGTAATCATAACTTGTCTAGGTTGGTATGTTAATAGTAGAAAGAAGTGACTAGGAGAAATCCTAGTCTATTTTTGTGTTCGGGAATCGAGTCACTGGAGACATCTGCTTCACCCCTACAAACTTGTTACCACTTGTTATAACCAATTTTGTAGGAAGCCTCACTTGGAAGAACCAAGGCATCAGACGAAAATCAACCTACATACTTCTTATAATGACCACTGTCAAAAATTGTGGTTAAGAAATCTTTTAACAGAGTATCATAATTTTCGTTTGAGTCATCAATATAAATTAGTATTTTTCATTGTGTAACCACAATTATAGTGGTTGTAAATTAAAACTAAAATTTATTTCCAACACCTGAGCATACAGTTTTATAACAGCATTCACATGGTACCCACCGTACTCACAAAGATGCTTTAACCGAGGAATTTTAACAACATGTAACCGATGTACAACCGATACATAGTCAGAGTGCTTTAACATGAATGTAACTGCATGATTATATAATAGTATAGTAGTTGTATCGATGTTCACCCGTATGGTGCTACACGAGAATTTATATAAATATGGTACTGAGGGTATGAACATCTGTAATTTCTGATAGATGATTTTCCTATTGTTCATAGCATTTGTTTTTATATGAGTAGTAAAGATTTTTCTAGGGCAAAGCACCCTTGGGTGTGGCACTCGATTATGAGAGTGTCTAGCAGAGAGGTACTACCGAGTACCACGAAGATAAACCGAAGGGTCACCGAGTACCACCGAGGAATACGAAGTATGATAGAGGGTACCTGGACGGAGGCTGAGGGCTACCGTGGTAACCTGCTTCGGAGTGGATGGGCAGATAATATATACATAGTGTTGCGTACATAATTCATATTGATGGGCATTTCCTATTGGAGGGAGTGCCCTATTTTTATGCCCAAAATATGTCAACCGATTCATAACCGAATACACTCAGAGTACTTATTCTCAGCATAATAGGGAAGAGTTTTGGGCACCATACTACTTGCATCTGAGTATACATTCCGGAATATACGGGAGGATTTTGGGGCACCATGTTATTAGCATTTACATCTGGGTATATGTTCCGGAATATAGGTGAAAGTTTTCGGGCACCCGTACCGCCCTATATAGGGACGTATGTACAATTTTTTATTGATTCTACCAAAATCATACCTTACCACCTACCGCTTCCATACCTATTGGGTAGGAGAATATATTGATTAACAGAATTTTATTCTATGAAAGATATTTTACTATGTAAAGAGGTGAGTACGAATGGCTAATAAGAACCCTTTTAGTCTAAACAAATACGACCTAGAGGCAAATAGAGGAGTAGGTTCCACTAAAGAAGACATAGACAACTCACTACTATACTCAGCTATGGACCTACCTATTCAGTGTTATGCTTGCACAGCACCTAATCCTAAATACCAAGTTATAGCTAAACAACCCATACACGAGACTGCACAGATACAGAATGGTTTATACATCTGTAACCATTGTAAGAATAGGGGAATACTTAATCCAGAGTTATATGGATTAAGAACATTACATGATTAACTACCTTCAGTATGGGGTCTAAGTACAGAATCATTTCAATTTTATTAATGGGGGAGGCTTATACGGATGATAACACTAAACTGTGGTAAGTGTAGGAAAGATACACAGGTAACTATGAAAGACCTTAGCAAGCCTAATATACAGTGCGAGTGCGGTAACTTCCTAATTAAGGATGGTAAAATAGCTCTAGCTAATCACAAATAGGGGGTATACACATGAAGAACAATACAGACAATATTAAACTTGAGACAAATTTCTACAAGTTAGAAAAACTAGTTAAGTGGGAGTATGTAGAGCAAGTAAATGAAATGCTTATGAACGGTGTATCACCTCATAAGGTATCTGCATGGTGTAAGGAACAAGGATTCAGTATTAGTCACCCTAAACTATATGAATATAAAGATATGTTACAAACAGCTATTGCTAAACAGATAACAGTAGAACGATTACTAGGTATCGGAGTACCCAAGCGCTCACCAATACAGCTACAAGCCTTAGGTATAACCGCTTCTAAGGATATGGTTAAAAATGAGATAGATGTCTTAGATGCGATTATACAGCGAGGCTTTAACGCACTTACTCAGAACCCATCAGTTAAGCTACAAGATGCTATGAGAGCCATAGAACTTAAACAGAAGTTAACTGGTGGTGCACATGGCGGACTAACTAACTACGGCTTAGACCAATTAAGAGAAGTAGAGAAAGAAAAGTTTAATGCAATGGTAGAAGTAGTATTCCGATATATCCCAGAAGATAAGCATGAGGAGTTAGAACAAGCTATAGCGAGTGCTGAACGTGACTATTATGCTACTAAAGCCCCTGAGTTATTAGAGGAATATGACAAGGCTATGCAAGAAGAACTTGATAGCCTACCAGATAAGGATAATGATATTATAGTTAGTGATGGTGACCTATGGTGATAGGGGTACGTTCTGCTGGAATACCCATTTCTAAGCGGTAAGCATTGGCAACCCTACCAGCTTCATACTTACAGTCATAAGCACCTAGGTATCTATGGTAGCCCATAGCATCAACTTGGGCTACCCATTTCTTCTTGAGCTTATGCCAGGATACTCCCTTTATACCAGACTTGTTATTAAGACGCTTACCCTGATTCTGCATATTAATCATCTGTGTAACCGCTTCCAGATTATTTTTACGGTTATCAAGACTATTCCTGTTACTATGGTCACGTACTGATCCTTCAGGTATATCTGGCAGTATAAGCTTATGCATCTCTATATACACTGGCTTATGAGTCACTGCATACAGCTTACCGCTATTGGACACCTTTACACTCCATGTACCAGGTATATTACTCACTAAATCAAAGTTTTCCTTATCAACCAGTATTTCCACATATGCTCCTTTACGGTAGGCATATATAATCACTCTGTCATTTAAGATTTTATATTCATTCTTCATTGTTAATCACCTCGGTACAAAATATCTAAATTCAATGCCAAGCCACAAATTATAAAAGGAGGTAATATACATGCCTAGATACAGGAAAAAAGCCTTATTGGTTACTGTAGAGAAAGCAGATATTAAACAATATATTACCACCCTAGAAGGAGTAACCGAAGCCGAAGTAGGTGACTATATTGTTACAGGTGTAGATAATGAACAGTGGGCACTAAAGCCTAAGTGGTTCAAGCTAGCATACACACATGTTAAGGATAATGTATGGCAACGTAAGCCCCAGATACTCACCGCTACGCAAATAGATGAGCCTGAGATAACACCATCACCTAACGGAGATATGAAAGGTGATAAGGGTGACTATAAGGTTACAGGTACTAAGGGTGAGCAGTGGTATGTAAAGCCAGACATATTTGATAAGACTTACGAGAAAGTAAGTGATGATATGAAGAAGTCTATGGGAGAGATAGCAGTTCGTAACTGCCCTATCCATGGCAGATACACTTACGATATGTTTAATGGTACTAAGGAAGATACTATTTGTCCTAAATGCAGGGAGGTAAAGAAAGGTATGTATTATGAACTACAGAATAATGAGCGTATGTTGAATAAAGGTCATATAGGTGAAGCATCTTCATTACAGAAAGCTATTGACCAAATAGGAATGGAAGCGGTTATGAAATCCTTAGGACCTAATATGGCTCTAGGATATTGCGATGTACATGGTCACTACCCACTACCAGCTATAACAAGTAAGCCTGGTGAAGAGGCTCCTAAGGTAGGATGCGTCTTATGCCCACCTAACCTAGCTAATGGCACCAATGCTACAGTAGTGGAGCTAGTTATTAACCTAGACCCAGATAAGAATCTAGGTACTAACCCTCAACAAAAGAAAACTACCTATGAAGAAGATGTAAGAGGTGATGTGAAGGTAATCCCTTCTACTATCATGCCCTAGACCGCTTCACTATGGGGTCTAGGTACAAAATCATTTCCATTAACAATAAAGAGAACCCGATTCCAGCTTACTCCTGTATAAGGAAAACTAGCTAGCATCGGGTTCTTTCCTCATTTTTTGTCCCCGTTCCCACCTAAGACCTAGTATAGCCACAACCCAAGTATCACCTAACCAAACTAACTATTACATCAGTTAGTGATGGATTCCTCTACCCCAGCCACTATAAAACTACCAGTAGGGAAACCGATTCCAAGATGGTACCCGCCATGAGAAAATGGTTTCAACGAGCACAATCAGTACAGCCGAGTGTGCTCACTATAAACCACAGTACAAAAGGAGCGGTTATAATGAGTACAATTGAACGATACAATAACGGTGTGGAGGTATGGGGTATGAAACCAGTAGCAGACGGTGTGGTATATCACACTTATTATCAAGCGCATAACCTTGTTACAGATGAGGTAACAGAGTGCGGTAACCTAGCTGACTTAGTAGAGTGCACTGTAACATGGAACGAGCCTAGCAATGCTATCAACTGGCATGAGGTTACTTACAAAGGTGACAAGCGATTCTTTAGTGTAGAGGATGTGGTTCATAGCGAGTACCTTAACGAACACCTACGACATATGGTGTACCGCTTACGTGACTCACTAAGATTAAACAAGACTCTATTAACTACTATCAGAAATAGGAGTGAGGATGACTTGGGTAAGCATATCCTAAATTGTATTGAACCCGCTATACTAAACCAAATGACACTAGACCAACGTGCTAGAGCCATTGATATATTCAAACGTGAGTCCATCGTACTACCAGAGGACTTACCATCTAGGGAGTATGTACAGGAAGTGTTAGCCGATAACTGGACTGAGATAGTATTTGGTGTAGAAGAATAGGCATTGCTAGTAGGCTCTTGTATAAGAGCCTACCATGGAATATCTATTCCAAATAACCAATAGCTAGGAGAATGTATATGTGTCAACGTTGTAAGTTTATAGAGTCTAGAGAGGAGCTACCTCACAATATCATGGAGGTATTCCATAACGATGTCCACCATAAGGTAGACCCTAGAGTAGAACTTATCACTATCAATATCAAAACAAGTATAGTAGGTCTTATCTACCGTCCAATGGATATGGATGATAGTGTATATGACGATGAAGGTATCATTAAGATGGATATACCAGTACCTTATACTCGTATTGAGGTACCTATTATCAATAACAATACTATCAGCCCTAAAGATATATCAGAAGCGGCTAACCTATTCCCATCTGATGTAACTATGACTCAGATTAGGGAGTATATAGATAGTCTAGATGGTATTGAGGACTACATAGTAGTTGCCGTAGAGCCTAGGTCACCAGCCATAGCTTTACTAGCAGAACTAATGGGTGAACTACTCAGTTAATCCCTTACCCATACCGCTTCCAGTATAAGGATACGGTGAAGAAAACGCTTGCCATCCGGTACGTTCCGTGCGAAAATGGTTTCAAGAAGCGAGCGGAACTAGCTCGACACTAGGAGGAACTAAGATGGCGGTAGAGTACAAAGAGATACTGTGTCATATGTGTAAAGGTGCTGGTGAGGTAGAAGGTATACCTGGAGAGTATGGGTACGAACCAGTATACGAGGATTGCCATATATGTAACGGTGATGGATGCCTAAAGTTATATCCAGATGCTGTTTACAATCCAGATAAAATGTAGGGAGGAATAGAATATGGAAGAGCGTGACTTGTTAGCTAGTCTCATAGACTCACTTAGTAATCTAAATGCTGATAGCGAGGATGGCATACTAAATGCTATAGCAGTAGAGTATAACCTAAGACTGGAGAGTCTAGAGTTACCTACCCTAGACTATAGCACACAGTATCCTATCTCAGTGTCCTATGATGAGGATAACGACAAGATAGTGGTTACTGATACTAAACCAGGTGATGTAATATTGGTAATAGAGGATGCTAGCAACGAGTTAGATACTGGTGACCTCATATGCAAGACTACCATATTGCACTATGTAGAGAACCACTACGAAGACGAGTTAGTTGAATATTTCGGTTAGGTTTTGCTAGGGTACTCACTATATGTGAGTACCTCATGGAATACCTAAGGGTGTTACTATATTCAAGCATAAAAGGAGAGAGTATATATGTATATCGTAAACTTAGAAGGTAATGTAACGGAAGCTAAAACTGTAGCGGAGGTTAAAGGTCTACTAGGTGACAACAAAGTAACTAAGAAAGCTATCGAAGCTGGTGACTACCCAATGGTTACTCTTGCTACTGTTGTAGAAGATGAGGTAGCTGTTACTGATGATACGGAGGATAAAGCTGAGGGTATCACACTTAATGATGTAGCCCAAGCATCACCTAATGTAGAGATTATTATGGTGAATGATAGTCCTAAGTCTAAAGAGGTTACTGAACCTAATAATGAAGCGGTGGATACTGAGACTGTAGGTGATGAAGTACCTAATGAGGAGGATAATCAAGAGCCTACTGATACTGAGGAGGATGAGGGTAGCCATCTACCTACAGAAACGTTAGCTAAGGTTAACGAAGGTATGGAGGAAGATAACCAAGATGACTCTATGGGTGAACCAATACCTATGGTTGATAAAGCTGAACTAGCCAGTCAAGGTTTTGTAGTAGGTGCTACTGTATCTATCCATGATGATTCTGTTAACGAGGAACTACTTACAGCTTTCTTAGACTCTGATGTAGACCAAGCTAAAATCCTTACACTACGTTCTACAGGTATTGTTTTAGATGTAGCGGGTCTTACAGAGACTCCTATTCCAGCTAGTGACTTAACAGTTATAGCACC
>Ga0256795_1000570_pt1 | contig 14458 bp, 10 predicted proteins | sample MC6MC0946MT_FD_186353 | JGI IMG/M metagenome (GOLD analysis project Ga0256795, IMG submission 186353) | Metatranscriptome of enriched soil aggregate microbial communities from Iowa State University, Ames, United States - MC6-MC0946-MT... | ecosystem: Environmental > Terrestrial > Soil >... | reverse complement strand
TTTTGCTAATTTAGATGCTGCAAATACAACCTATAAGATGTTGAAAGAATTGAACGGAGCTACATCAATAGGTCCTATTCTATTAGGTTTAGATGCTCCTGTACACGTTTTTCAGTTAGGTGCTAGTGTTGAAGAAATGGTGAATATGACAGCCGTGGCGGTGATTGATGCACAAGAAAAAATCGCCCGAAAAAAGAACATATAGATTTATAAAATATACCAAAGCCTTTAAGCGTTAATTTATTAATAAAATTTTCTATTTTTGAAGAAAATATAAAGCATTAAAATGATTGCGTTTTTAAAAGGTAGATTGGTTGAAAAAACTCCCACAGATATTATAATAGATTGCAACGGAATTGGCTATCAGGTCCATATTTCGTTGCATTCTTATTCTTTAATCAAAGATGCTGAAGCAATTCAAATTCACACCTACCTTCAGATTAAGGAAGATGCACATATTTTATACGGCTTTATAGAAAAATCAGAACGCGAGCTTTTTAAGCTTTTGATTTCTGTTTCAGGGATCGGTGGAAATACAGCACGCAACATGCTTTCGTACGTTATTCCTAAAGATCTTATAAATGCAATTGCATCAAACGATTTAAAAACAATTCAGTCGATCAAAGGTATCGGACTAAAAACGGCACAACGCATTATATTGGATTTACAGGAAAAAGTGCTGAAATTGTACGGATTAGAAGATTTATCTGTACCTGTAAACAATACAAATGCAGAAGAAGCGTTATCTGCTTTAGAAGTTCTTGGTTTTGTACGAAAAGCTACCGAAAAAGTAGTCAAAAAAATCGTAGAGCAAAATCCGGAAGCTACTGTTGAGCAAATTATTAAATTGGCATTAAAAGGGTTGTAAGATTTTGAGAGCATCTTCACGTATATACATTTATTTAAAATACTTTTTGGTTGTTATCTTTTTGGGTAACGCCGCACCTGCTTTGGCACAAATTGAAGAAACCGACGAAGAAACCGTAATTATGCGCGGTGCTATTTCTTTGAAAGATGTAGACAGTATCATGAAAATGTACACCTACGATCCGGTTTCAGACAAATACTTGTACACCGTTACCAACAACGAGTACAATTTGGAATATCCTATGGTTTTAACCCGTAAAGAATACGAGGATATTTTACTGAAAGCTGCCATGCGTGAATATTACGCAAAACGATTGGCAGCAGCCGAAGACCGTTTGTCAGAAGATGAAAAGAAAGATTTATTACCGGGATATTATGTAAATTCTAAACTTTTTGAAACCATTTTTGGTGGTAATACTATTGATGTTAAGCCAAGCGGTAATGTAGAATTAGATTTGGGGGTTCGATTTACAAAGCAAGATAACCCGATTATATCGCCAAGAAACCGTCGTACGTTTGCGTTAGATTTTAACCAACGTATTAATTTAAGTTTACAAGGAAAAGTAGGAACACGCTTAAATACCGATATTAACTTTAATAACCAGTCAACGTTAGATTTTCAAAAACAAATGCTGAAGTTAAACTACGAACCAGACGAAGATGCAATTCTTCAAGGGATCGAAGTTGGTAACGTAAGCATGCCTGTAAACAACTCGCTGGTTCGTGGTGCGCAAAATCTTTTTGGTATAAAAACCAAGTTGCAGTTTGGGCGTACAACAATTACCGGAGTAGTTTCTAAACAAACATCAGAACGCAGAACTATTGTTGCCGAAGGTGGCGGAACGGTTCAAAACTTTGAAATGTTTGCTTTGGAATATGAGCAAAACCGAAATTTCTTTTTATCGCAATTTTTTAGATATCAGTACGATAATGCCTTAAGAAATTATCCGTATATCGATAGTCGTGTGCGTATTACCCGTGTGGAAGTTTGGGTAACCAACCGTCAAAATCGTGTTGGGCAAACAAATAATAACATGCGTAATATTATCGCGCTTCAAGATTTGGGAGAGGCACGATTAAGTAACGCAAGTACCGATCGTATCATTGGGTTAGATGTAACAGCTAATCCTACATTCTTTGGAACTTCACAAATTAATGCACCGGTTGATAATAAAAACAACCAGTTCAACCCGGGAGCAATTGGTACCAACTTTTTAAACGAAGGCATCCGCCAGATCACTACCGCACAGGCAGGTTTTAATATTCCGGTGACCGAAGGTCGCGATTACGTGAAATTAGAAAATGCCCGCAAATTAGTTGGGAACGAATTTAAGTTTCATCCGCAGTTGGGATACATTACCTTACAGCAACCATTGAATAACGATGAGGTTTTGGCTGTAGCGTTTGAATATACCATTGGTGGAAAAGTTTATAAAGTTGGGGAATTTGGTACCGATGGGGTAGATGCTACTGTAATTGGTCAGGATGGAAACAATCAGGATATCCCGACAACGCAGAGTTTGGTTTTAAAAATGTTGAAGAGTACGTTGGCATCTGTAGACGAGCCTGTTTGGGATTTAATGATGAAAAACATGTATAAAATTCCAAATACAAGTTTTATCGAAAAAGAAGGCTTCCGTTTAAACATCATGTACACCGATCCTTCTCCGTTAAATTATATTTCTCCGGTTGCGGGAACTACGTTGCCGGCAGATGTTGCAAATACGCCATTACTGAATGTTTTTAATTTAGATAGATTAAATTCTACCGATGATCCACAAGCTGGCGGTGATGGTTGGTTCGATTATATTGCGAACAGTCCAACAAGTAATAATCCTTCAAATAACAATAATAACAATCAGGGCGGTTATGGAAATAATAACTCAGCTTTACAAAATACCAATAAGTTTGAAGGTATAACGATCGACGAGGAAAACGGACGTGTTATTTTTACAACGGTTGAACCTTTTGGGGAACATTTATTCAAGAAACTTTCTGGCGGAACAACAGAAAATTATGAAGTTGACGCAAGTTATAACCCTAACCAGAAAAAATACGTTTACAAAAATTTATATCGTAATACCTACACTAAAGCCTTACAGGAAAGCGAGAAAAATAAATTTCAGTTAAAAGGAAAATCAAGTAGTTCGGGTGGTGATGGTATTGCTATTGGTGGATTTAACATTGCACAAGGATCAGTTGTGGTTACTGCCGGCGGAAGAACGCTGTTAGAAGGTTCTGACTATACGGTAGATTACCAACGAGGAATGGTTCAAATTTTAGATCCAGGCTTGCGAGATAGTAACACGCCTATTGAAATTTCTGTGGAAGAGAATTCGATGTTCTCTCAAAACCGTAGAAACTTTTTTGGTGTACATGTTGATCATCAGGTAAACGATAAATTAATTTTAGGCGCAACCTATTTGCGATTAACCGAGCAGCCTTTAACCGTAAAATCAAACTATGGCGAAGAATCTGTAAACAATACTATTTACGGTTTCAATGCCAATTATTCTACCGATTTACCTTTCTTAACACGTTGGGTAAACAAGTTGCCAAATATCGATACCGATGTAATGTCAACCTTAACTTTTAAAGGAGAATTTGCTTATTTAAAACCGGGTGCATCAAAAATGGATCGACTTAATGGCGAAGCAACTTCTTTCATTGAAAATTTCGAAGGAACGCAAAGTAACATCGATGTACTGAATCCTACCATGTGGTTTTTATCATCTGTGCCGGTTGGTTTCGGAGAGAACTTTACCGATTTACAGTCAGGTTATCGTCGTGCAAAAATGTCGTGGTACAACATCGATCAAATTTTTTACAGTCCGTATCGTCGTCCAGACAGTGTTACCGATGCCATGATTTCATCGAACAAAACCCGCCGTATCAATAAAGAAGAATTATTTCCTACAATGGATGTTGCGCAAGGTGAGTTGTTAACAGTAAATCCGTTGAACTTAACTTATTACCCTAAAGAACGCGGACCTTACAACTTTAATCCGCAATTTTTGAATGGTAATGAATTGCCAAATCCGCAGCAAAACTGGGCAGGTATTATGCGTTCCATTGCATCAACCAATTTTGAACAGGCGAATGTGGAATACATCGAGTTTTGGATGATGGATCCTTATACGGGGAATGCGGGCGATGTTACAAGTACTGCAAATACCGGTAAGGTTTATTTTAACTTGGGATACATTTCAGAAGATATTTTGCAGGATGGTATGAAGCAGTACGAAAACGGATTGCCAACGCCTGGAACAAATGCACCAACTATTAGTTCGGTTTGGGGTAAAGTTCCTGCATCAACCGCTTTAATTTATGCTTTTGATACCGATGCAAACAACCGTATTTATCAGGATGTTGGTTTAGACGGATTGAACGATGAGGAAGAAAAAGCTAAGTTTACGCAGTTTGCCGGTATGGCGGATCCTGCTGCAGATAATTACGAGTTTTTCTTGACAGCTCAAGGCGATATTATTTCACGCTATAAAAATTACAACGGTTTACAAGGCAATACGCCTATTCAGTTTTCTGATACAAACAGAGGTAGTACCAATTTACCCGATGTAGAAGATATTGATAACGATAATACCATGAACACCATTAATGCGTATTATCAGTACGAAATTAATGTAAATTCAAATCCGGTAATCGGTGAAAATTATGTGGTTGATGTTCGTACAACTACCGAAAAGTTTTTAAACGGTAACACAACACCGGTTAAATGGGTACAGTATAAAGTGCCAATTATTGCAAGTCAGGAATACGCTGTTGGAGCCATTTCAGATTTACAGTCGGTACGTTTTATGCGTATGTTCCTAACAGGTTTCTCAGAAGAAGTAACGTTGCGTTTTGCTACTTTGAATTTGGTTCGAAGCGATTGGAGAAGATACACCGATAATTTAGTTGAAGATCCTAATGTTGTAGTGCAGGGAACCAACACCGGTTTCGATGTTACTACTTTGAATATATTAAACAACTATTCACGTACGCCTATACCTTATGTGTTGCCTCCGGGTATTAACCGTGAACGTGTAAACCAGAATAATACCATCATTAATCAGAATGAACAGGCATTGTCTTTACGTGTGTACAAGGCAAATTCAACTGTTACTCCTGATGGTTTAGAACCTGATGATTCAAGAGCAGTATTTAAAAATGTAGGTAATATTGATATGCGTCAGTACAAAAAACTGCGTATGTTCTTACACGCCGAAGCATTAGAAAGTGCTACAGATGCTTCTAGGTTGAAAGACGATGAAATGGTAGCTTTCATTCGTTTTGGTAACGATTTTACAAACAACTTCTATCAGGTGGAAATTCCATTGAAAACCACAGAATGGGGTAGAACTATTTCAGAAGAAATTTGGCCATTAGCTAATGAAATTGAATTACAGTTAGAATTGCTTACCAAGCTGAAGTTGATGCGTAACCGTGATCAAAACCAAGATCCTAATTTTATCTATTTTAAAAACGAAGATGAATTGGCGCCGGAATTGGCAAGTAAAATCAACAAGCTGCGAATTGGTGTAAAAGGAAATCCGAACTTTGGAATGTTAAGAACCATCATGATTGGGGTTCGAAATAATACAAGAGTCCTTTATCAGGATTCTCCGCAATCGCCAAGAGATATTCGCGGGGAAGTTTGGTTTAACGAACTCCGTATGTCCGACATGACCAATAAAGGCGGTTGGGCAGCGGTTGCAACTGTTGATGCTAAAGTAGCAGATTTTGCTGCGGTAACGGCAACGGTTAACAAACAAACTATGGGCTTTGGTTCATTAGAACAAGGTCCGCAAGAACGTAGTCGTGAAGATATTTTCAATTATAATGTAACTACTGCAGTTAATGCACATCAGGTGTTGCCTAAAAAATGGAATCTGAATATTCCGTTTAGCTATTCTATTGCCGAAGAAAAAATTACGCCTGAATACGATCCAAACGATCCGGATGTTCGTTTAAAGACAAAAATGGACGAAGCACAAAGTGCCGATGAACGTAAGCAGATTAAAGATCGTGCCATAGAATATACCAAGCGTACAAGTATCAACTTTATCGGGGTAAACAAACAGCGCGGACAAAATCAGAAACAACGTTTTTACGATGTGGAGAATTTAACGCTTTCGCATTCGTTCAATCAGGTAGAACAGCACAATTTTGAAGTAGAGCAAATGTTAGATCAACAGGCGCGTTCTACATTAAATTATGCGTATTCATTCAAACCTTGGAATATCGAACCGTTTAAAAAAGCAGAAAGTCTTAAAAAGAATCGTTATCTAAAATTGCTGACTGATTTTAATTTGAATCTGTTGCCGACAAGTGTTAATTTTAATTCTGATGTTTTACGCCAATACAATAAGCAGAAATACAGAATGATTGATGTGGATGGTATCGAAATTCAACCGTTGTACCGCAGAAACTATTTCTTCAACTACAACTACGGTCTTAATTTTAATTTGACCAAAAGTTTAACTGTTAATTACACGGCATCAAACAACAACGTGGTTCGTAATTTTATGGATGAAAACCGTTTTGTAGATAATTCTCTGGGAATATGGGATGGTTATTTTGATCAAGGAACGCCTAATTTGCGTATGCAGACGTTACAGTTAACCTATAAATTACCTTTTGATAAATTGCCTTTCTTGTCGTTCATCAATAGTGACTATTCATATACGGGCGATTACAGCTGGCAACGTGCAACCGACGCTTTTTCAAGTGTTGACTACGAAGGTGTAAATTACCAGTTGGGTAACACCATTCAAAATGCAAACAGGCATAGTTTAAATACCAGTGTACAGATGGATGTTCTGTATAAGTATTTAGGCTTGGTAACAAGTAAACAAAATCCTAAAAAAGCAGCAGCATCTCTTACTCAAAAACCAAAACCGGGGGAGAAAGTAGAACGCAATAAAGAGTTGACCGATAAAGAGAAAAAAGAGCAAGAAGAAAAAGGTTCGGCTGCTTTAGATGCCCTTATTAATGTAGTTACCATGGTTAAAACCGCAAGTGTAATGTACGAAGAATCTAATGGTACGGTATTGCCAGGTTATTTGGGTGGTTTAGGATTTTTCGGAACATCGCGTCCTACTTTGGGTTATGTATTTGGTTCGCAAGAAGATGTTCGTTATGATGCCGCTCGTAAAGGTTGGTTAACTTACTATCCGGAATTTAACCAAGAGTTCAGTCGTATGCATACTCAAAATTTATCGTTCAGAGCAGAAGCTCGTCCTGTGGCTGATTTAACCCTTACGATTGATGCCAGAAAACAATATAGTTCAAACATGTCTGAACAATATGATGTAGTTGATGGAATGTACAATTCACGTTCACCTTACGAATATGGAATGTTTCAAACATCGAACATCATGATCGGAACGGCATTTGGCAGAAGTGATGTTAACGGATCGGCTGCTTTTGAACAATTTAAAGCGAATAGAATAGTAGTAGCAAATCGTTTAGCTGCAGCACGCGGTATCGATTTATCTGATCCTGCAAATATTGACGAATATGGATACCCGGTTGGTTACAGTAGAACTAATCAAGAAGTATTGATGCCTTCGTTCCTGGCGGCATATTCTGGTAGAGATATATCAAAACAAGACAACGGCTTTTTAAGAAGCATTCCATTACCAAACTGGGAATTAAGATATAACGGACTAGCTAAATTAAGCTGGTTTAAAAATACTTTTACAAGGGTTACTTTATCGCATAAATATGTTTCGGGCTATGCGGTTAATAATTTCCAAACTAATTATGAGTATCTGGAAAACCCGAATGCGTTGAATGCCGGTGGGAATTATCCTACTAAAAATGTGGTGAGTAATATTACCATGACAGAGAGTTTTAGTCCATTGATGCGTATTGATTTCTTAACGAAATCGGGTCTCGATTTTGGTTTTGGAATAAACAAAGACAGAATGTTGTCTATGAGTTTTGATAATAACTTATTAACCGAAGTTCAAGGTAGCGAATACAACTTTAAATTAGGTTTTATTATTAAAGATGTTGGTTTTACCACTAATTTTGAAGGTGTTGCCAATGGCGGTAGAATTATAAGCGACATGCGTTTTGTAACCGAATTCTCATGGCGCCGAAACCAAACGCTTATTCGATATTTAGATTATAACAACAACCAGATTGGGGCAGGGCAGGATATTAAAAACATAAAGGTAAGTGCCGAATATGATTTTAGTAAGAATTTTACCGCACGTTTTTATTACGAACACATGTTTAGTAAAGCGGTAATTTCAACCATGTATCCAATTACAAACTTACGTTCGGGAATTACTTTACGATATAATTTCGGAAATTAAACATTAAAAATTTTTCAATCATCAATAAAGTTATACATTTGCTTTTAAAATAATAAACAATGAATATACCAGCTAATTTAAAGTATACAAAAGACCACGAGTGGGTTAGTTTAGAAGGAGACATTGCAACGGTTGGAATCACCGATTTTGCACAGAAAGAATTAGGAGATATCGTTTATGTGGAAGTGGAAACACTTGATCAAACGTTAGATCAGGATGAGGTTTTTGGAACGGTTGAAGCCGTTAAAACAGTATCTGATTTATTTTTACCTGTTTCTGGCGAAGTGGTAGAATTTAACGAAAACTTGGAAACAGAACCAGAATTGGTTAACACCGATCCTTATGCTGCAGGTTGGATGATTAAAGTTAAAGTTGCCGATACTGCACAGGTTGATGCTTTATTAACAGCTGATCAATATAAAGAATTAATAGGTGCTTAATAAAAAGCTTATTGCCATAAGCTGGAATGTTTTAATATTGATTTTCTGTTTGATAAACTTATCAAACATCAACGAAGTTCAAAAAATAAGCATTCCAAATTTAGATAAAGTTGTTCATTTTATATTTTACACAACATCGTCTTTTTTATGGTCTTGGGCGTTGCTGAATAAAAAAGCATCCACCTTTAAATTAAATCTAACCTTAATTGTTTTTGGTTTGATTTTATTTGGACTGATGGTCGAGTTTTTACAGGATATACTGCCAACACAGCGTTCGTTTGAATGGTTGGATGTACTTTGTAACACCTTGGGCGTTTTATTCGGAACCACCGTTTATTTAATATATACAAAATTTAAACCTCACAATTCGTGAGGTTTTTTTATTTTAGTACCATGAAGAATGTAAACGATTTTTTAGACGCCACCTGTCTTAAAACACCTGAACAGGCAAATATTTCTAAATTAGAAAACGATGCCGCTGTAGAAGAGTTGTTGCAAAATGCTGTAAAGCATAAATACAAATGCGTAATGATTCGTCCAGAATATGTTGCAACTGCTAAACAGTATTTGGTTAAAAATAAAAGCAAGGTTTTGGTGGGAACGGTTATTGATTTTCCTAAAGGAACAGCTTATTTACAAGAGAAGTTATCGCAAGCTCAACTGGCTATTGATAACGGTGCAGATGATTTGAATTTTGTGATCGATTATCAGGCGTTTAAAAATGGAGCGTTTGCTTTGGTTCAAAATCAGGTGAAAGAATGTACTCTATTGGGTTTGCAACATCACAAAACCGTGAAATGGATTATAGAAACAGCTGCATTATCAAACAAAGAAATTATTCAGATTACCGCTTTAATTAAGAATGTGGTCATTCGAAATTTTAAAGAAACCGATTACGCCAACGTGTTCGTTAAATCTTCAACAGGTTTTTATAAAACAAATGATAATCAACCAAACGGAGCCACACCAAACGCCATTACTTTGATGTTAGAAAACGCCACACCTTTATCTGTAAAAGCATCGGGTGGAATAAAAACCTTGGCAGAAGTTTTGTTTTATTTAGAAATGGGTGTAAAGCGTATTGGTACTTCTGCACAAAACGAAATTATTGCTAAAACTGAACTGTTGTAAACCTTTTTTCGGTTTTGTTTAACACTTTAAAAGCGTAAATAGTTAGTTTTAAGATTTTTTTTAAAGTATATTTGCAAACCAAATTTCATCAGCAAACAAGTCATTTTGGAAACACCTTCATCAACAATAAAAGTTTCAGCGCTATCAGAATTTAAAAGCATGACCAAGGTAGGTTTAGCCATCAGCGTGGTTTTTTCTACATTGGCAGGATATCTGCTAGCTCTAGAAGATTGGCAGCAGATCGATTTTATGAAACTGATGATGCTTGCAGTGGGTGGATATTGTATGGTGGGTGCATCAAACGCATTTAATCAGATCATTGAAAAAGATTTGGATGCTAAAATGGATCGAACCAAAAACCGACCAATTTCATCGGGGCGCGTTTCAAAAAATACCGCATTTATTTTAGCTTCGGCATTAACGGTAGTAGGTCTGTTGATTCTTTACATTGTAAGTCCTAAAACGGCAATGTTTGGTGCTATTTCCATCTTTTTATACACAAGTGTTTACACACCTTTAAAACCGTTAACACCTTTGGCTGTTTTCGTGGGAGCTTTTCCCGGAGCCATTCCTTTTATGTTGGGTTGGGTTGCACATACCGATCAGTTTGGTATCGAAGCTGGAACACTTTTCTTAATTCAGTTTTTTTGGCAGTTTCCTCATTTTTGGGCATTGGGTTGGTTCTTATTTAACGACTACCAAAAAGGAGGTTTCTATTTATTGCCAACGCGTAAAAAAGATAAAAAAACAGCATTACAGGTTATTTTATACTGTGTTTGGTTAATCATTGCGTCGTTATTACCGGCAACAGGTTATACCGGCAGATTGTACTTATCACCAGTTGCAGCAGTATTGGTATTGGCAGCAGGTTTGTGGATGTTGTATGGCGGCGTGCAGTTGTATAGAAAACAGACCGATAAATCGGCAAAAACATTAATGTTGATAAGCGTAACATATATTACTTTAATTCAGATAATTTTTATTTTAGATAAATTCCTGCGATAATGAATATTGAAGAGATTAACAGAGAACAAATGCAAAAAGCAAAGGCTTACAAAACCATGCTTATTTTTGCAATGGGAAGTATCGTAATGATTTTTGCGGGCTTAACAAGTGCTTATGTAATCAGTAAAAACCGTCCGGACTGGTTGAAAGATTTCGATTTGCCACAGGCTTTTTTATGGAGTACTTTGGTAATTGTTTTAAGCAGTGTTACATTTCACATGGCTAAAAAAGCTATCGAAAAAAACAACCGATCTTTAACAAGTGCCATGTTGGGTGCAACGTTGATTTTAGGAATCTTGTTTGTTATTATGCAGTTCGAGGGATTTAATCAGGTTATTAAAGCTGGTTACTTTTTTACAGGTAGTGAAAGTACAATCACAACATCATTTTTGTATGTGGTGGTTTTAGTACACATTGCCCATTTGGCAGGCGGATTAATTTCATTATTAATTGTAATTTATAATCATTATAAACAAAAATATAATGCATCTCAAACCCTTGGAATTGAGTTAAGTGTGATGTTTTGGCACTTTTTAGGTTTCTTGTGGTTGTATTTGTTTTTATTTTTTACTTTTTACAAATAGTCTTTTTACTTTTCTTTAAAAGAAAAAAGATGTAAATTTGGGAACTTTTTAACACTTAAACTTTTTATGGGAGCGACAGTTACTACAGCAGCGACTAAAGAAAAAATCTGGGAAGGTGGGGAAGATATTCATCCTCTTGGAGCGAGCTATGGGAAAATGATGATGTGGTTTTTTATCTTGTCAGATTCATTAACTTTTGCAGGATTTCTTGCTGCGTATGGATTTACAAGATTTAAATTTATGGACTCTTGGCCAATTGCCGATGAGGTTTTTAATCACTTTCCGTTTATGCATGGTACAGATGCACCAATGTATTACGTAGCATTAATGACATTTATCTTGATCTTTTCATCGGTAACGATGGTATTGGCGGTAGACGCTGGTCATCAGATGAAGAAAAAGAAAGTGGCAACTTATATGTTATTAACCATTGTTGGTGGTCTTGTTTTCGTTGGATCACAGGCATGGGAGTGGAAAAACTTTATTACAGGTACTTACGGTGCTGTTGAAACAAGAGGTGGTGAAATACTGCAGTTTGTTGATAAAGACGGTAAGCGTTTGGCGTTGGCAGATTTTGCTGATACTACAATGGCAAGAGAAGATGCTGCTTTAACAAAAAACAAAGGTGTTTGGGGAATGTCAGGCGGTAGCAATACTTCTGTTTCTTTAAGTCAGGTTAAAGCCGGATTAGAGAAAAATCCAGATGTTTTAATCAGAACACAGCATACTGTTCCTGGTAACAAACACGAGAAAATAACTTTAAACCGTGAACAAACTTTACAGCGTGCAAACGATTTTAAATTTGTGGTAGAAGGTGCAAACTTGGTTCGTAACGAATACGGTCACAAAAGTTTCGGAGATTTATTCTTCTTTATTACAGGTTTCCACGGATTCCACGTTTCTGTAGGGGTATTGTTAAACATCATTATTTTCTTTAATGTGTTGTTAGGTACTTACGAAAAAAGAAGAACTTACGAAATGGTTGAAAAAGTTGGATTATACTGGCACTTTGTAGATTTAGTATGGGTGTTTGTATTTACATTCTTCTATTTAGTATAATCTATTAAAAATTAAAAAAATGGGAGCACACGCATCAAATACAAAAAGAATTTGGCAGGTATTCATTTATTTATCTGTACTTACTATAGTTGAAGTTATCTTGGGTATTTTAAAACCAGATGCTTTATTTCATAACGAATTATTTAGCTTAAGTTACTTAAACTGGATATTCATCATCTTAACAATCGTAAAAGCTTACTACATTATGTGGGCGTTTATGCACCTAGAAGGCGAAAAATCATCATTCCGCTGGTCAATTGTAGCACCAATGGTATTCTTAATAGCTTACCTTGTTTGTTTGTTGTTAATAGAAGGAGAATATATTCACGATGTATTTAAAACATCATCAATGAGATGGATATTTTAATCTATAAATAAGAGTTAAAAAGCGGTTTTGTTAATACGAAACCGCTTTTTTTATTAATCTTAAGAAAATATTTTGTAAAAATTTTAAAATAATTAATAAAATATTTGGAAAATTTTAAGTTTAAGTTTATCATAATTAATTTCAAAAAATAAAATTATGAACAAAATTAAACATTTAGCATTTGCAATGTCAGGTGCGTTATTAGTAACTGTAGGATTAATTTCATGCGACAATGATGAAGTTATGACGAATGAAGAAACTAGTGTAAATAATTTACAGGCTAGAGGAGGGTATACAAATGTTGATTATCAAGGTTTCTATTTAGGACAAGCTATGTTAGATGGTGGAGGCACGGTTCTTATGAGATATGACGCAGGACCAGGATATAAAACTTGTTTTAATTTTGGTGGAAATTGCTTACCAGATTTAATTATATGGGTTCCCGGTAAAAAAACTAAGTTTCTACAATTGGTTAATGAACCAACGAATTATAGAGCAATTTTCGCAGAAAATGAAGATTTGTTTTTAGAAGATATTCATCCAATATTAGTAAATGGTATAATAGATGGTTTTTTTAAATTAGAAGTAGAAGTTAACGACGAGACAGAAACTAATTATTTTAGATTTAAAAGAGTTAATGATGATGTATTAGTAGGTACATATCCAATTATTATAGATTAATCAGCATAAAAATGATAAACCACAATGATTTTATAAACTCTTTGTGGTTTTTATTTATTATATATGAAAAAAATATTTTCAATTATTATTTTGTCTTTTTTAATTTCTTGTCAGCAAAATAGGGAATTAAAATTACTTAAAGTTATTAAATTTGATATTGAAGAAGAAGTGTATCAACAGGGTTTTTCTAATACTCAAGATCCTTTTTTATTTAATTTGACAGAAAATGACATAGCTTATAAATATTTTATAAACACATCTATCGTTGATTCAATTGATTTAAAAAAAGAATTAAAAAAAGACAGGCTCGGTAGTAAATATCTATTATTTAATGACCACGAATATGTTGTATATCTACCTGAATATTTTGAATTGTATAATTCAAAAACTAAAAAAAACTACAAGCTAGATAGTTTAACAAATTATAATGGTATGGAATACCTTTTAAATTATAATAACTTAAACTCTTTTAAAAACGATAAACTTTTATTGACTAATTGGTTTACCTGTGATTTGTATAATAAACCAACATCTGATATTAAAGAAACTATTATTGCCTGTGAACAGTTAAATAAAAAAAAACCAGTTTACAGTATTTTAGATTTTAAAAATAATACATTGAAGTCTTCAATTATTACATTTAAAGATATCAAACCTGAAACAAAAAATAATACATCTGAAATTTGGTTTAAAACAACAAGTCTATTTGTTGATGATAAAATTCTATACAATAATAATTTTTTAGATGGTGTTTTTGAAATAGATAAAAAAGGCTTACATAAAAAAGTGTTTAGTATTAAATCAAAATACGCAAAATTTGAAAAAGTAGCGTTAAGTATTAAAAATGTAGAAGAACTTCCTGAGTTAATGACTAAAGTGATTAATTATTCAACACAAGTTAATGGAATACTCTATGATGAATACCGAAATAAAATACTGGTAATTGTGGTACACGGTACAAAGGATATAGAAAAGAATGGAGATAAAAAGTTATCAAAC
>Ga0256795_1000558_pt1 | contig 14688 bp, 15 predicted proteins | sample MC6MC0946MT_FD_186353 | JGI IMG/M metagenome (GOLD analysis project Ga0256795, IMG submission 186353) | Metatranscriptome of enriched soil aggregate microbial communities from Iowa State University, Ames, United States - MC6-MC0946-MT... | ecosystem: Environmental > Terrestrial > Soil >... | reverse complement strand
TGAGAAGGCGCGCGCGGATTTCGCCGCACGGGAGGCAGATGCCGCGACGGCCGATGTGGGCGAGGGCAACCTCGATGAGGCTTACGAGCTTGCGCAGGCCGATGTGTTCGAGGCGGAGGGCGAAATCGAACGGCTCCGGGAGGAGCTCCATCTGCTCGAGCGCGAAAGGGATGCCCTGGCGGCCCGCGCGAGCGCTCTGTCGTCTGCGCTCGACCAGAAGGACGGTTCTGCCGCACTGGTCGCGGCCCGGCTCGACGGTGTCCGCGGGCTCGTCGCTGAGCACATCCGCGTGCATCCGGGTTTCGAGGCGTCGATCGCCGCGGCTCTCGGTTCACTCGCGGATGCGGTTCTCGCCGACGATCGGGACCGGGCGTTCGAGGCGGTCGCGCATGCATCGGCGGACGATCTTGGGCGGGTCGAGGTGATCATCGCCGACGCACCCTCTCGTGAGGTCGATCTCGGGGGCGTCGCCGGTGTCGTCCCCGCTCGTTCCGTGATCGAGGCTCCGGCGGGCGTGCTCGGGATCCTGTCCCACACGGCAATCGCCGACGATCTGGCGTCCGCACAGGCCGCGCACGCGGCTTTCGGGTCGCGATCGTTCGCCGGTCCCGTCACGATCATCACCAAGAGCGGGGATGTGCTCACCGATTTCGTGCTGCGCGGGGGATCCGGGGCGAAGCAGAGCCGCATCGAGCTCATCGCCGACCGGGATGCCGCTGCGGACAGGCTCGGTGAGGTGACCTCGCTCATCGATCGCGCGAAGTTCGCCCTCGCCGAGCAGCGCGGCGTACTGCAGGTCGCCAAGGAGCAGTCTCAGGCGGCACTGGTCGCGCTCCGGGAGTTCGACGCGCAGCTCGCCGCTCAGACCGAGCAGCTCAATCGCCTCAAGGTGCAGCTCGAGGCGTCCCAAGCCGAGTACGACCGTCTCGGAGCCGCACTGGCCCTGGCCGGCGATCGTGTCGCCGAGGCGGAGGCCGCCGCGGAGAAGGCCAAGTCCGAGCTGGAGACAGCGCGTTCGCGGCCGCGGCCGATCCTCGACGTCAGTGCGCGCGACTCGCTCTCCGCAGAGCTCGAAGCGGCCCGCGAGGCCGAGGTGGAGACCCGTCTCGAGGTCGAGACGGCCAAGGAGCGGGTGAGGGCAGAGCAGGCGCGAGGCGAGGCTCTCTCGCGCCGCTTGGAAGCGGAGCGAGCAGCGGCCGAGGAGGCCGCGCGCCGCGCTGTCATCCGTCGCAGGCAGGTGGATGCGGCCACCCGAGTCGTCGAGGCGCTTCCCGCGGTGCTGGACTCGGTCGACAGATCGGTCGCACAGGCGCGGGTCGAGCTCGCGGAGGCGGAATCGCGGCGCGCCAGCCAGAACGAGGAGCTGACCGCCCTTCGTCGCGAGGAGAACGCCCTGCGAGAGCGTCTGCAGGTCATCACCGAGAACGTGCACGGGCTCGAGCTGCAGATCTACGAGAAGAAGCTGCACTTGTCGAGCCTGCTCGAGCGCGCCGGCAGCGAGCTCGGGCTGGTCGAGGATGTTCTGGTCGCCGAGTACGGACCCGACGTTCCGATCCCGGTGGATGCCGTCGGCGGATCCGAACCTGCCGAGGCCGAACCTGCCGAGGCCGAGCCGGTCGAGACCGTTCCCTTCGACCGGGAGAAGCAGCAGAAGCGTCTCGCCGGAGCCGAACGAAAGCTCGCGCAGCTCGGGCGGGTGAATCCTCTCGCGCTCGAGGAGTTCGCCGCTCTGGAGCAGCGGCACAGGTTCCTCACCGAGCAGCTCACAGACCTCACGAACACCCGCAAGGATCTGCTCACGATCATCGAGGAGATCGACGAGAAGATGCAGACGATCTTCGAAGCGGCCTTCGAGGACACCAAGGACGCGTTCGGCTATGTCTTCCCGATACTCTTCCCCGGTGGCACGGGAAGCATCAGCCTGACCGATCCGGACGACATGCTGACGACGGGCATCGAGGTGTCGGTGAAGCCCGCGGGCAAGAAGATCGAGCGGCTCTCCCTCCTGTCGGGTGGCGAGCGTTCGCTGGCCGCTGTCGCGCTGCTCATCGCAATCTTCAAGGCGCGACCGAGCCCGTTCTACATCATGGACGAGGTCGAGGCGGCTCTCGACGATGCCAACCTCGGCCGGTTGCTGACGATCTTCGAAGACCTTCGTGAGTCGAGTCAGCTGATCGTCATCACCCACCAGAAGCGCACGATGGAGATCGCGGATGCGCTGTACGGCGTCTCCATGCGACAGGACGGTGTCTCAGCGGTCGTCGGACAACGCGTCGCACAGGAACAGGCGTCTTAGTCGAACGTCATCGTCGACAGGGTCTCGAGCGCGTGGCGCGCGTCGGCCAGGCGGGCTTCAGCATCCGCTTCGCACTGCGCGGCGAGACGGGCGATGCCAGCGGCGGCGGATGCGGAGCGCGGGGTCTCCGGCGCCCCATCGCGCAGGTGAGCAGCAAGCAGGATGAGGTCGCGGTTGTCACCGAGCGCATCCTGTACCGCCTCCGCGGCGGACGCGACCGCCGCCAGCTCGGTTCCGCGGTCGCCCAGGTCGACGCCCCGATCGGCGTCTGCCGCCTCGGCCGCGTAGCGGAGCCGTCGCGCCGCCTTGCGCACCTCGTGGCGGTCTTCCAGGGTCGACAGATCGCCGCCGCGCACGCGATCGAGCGCCTTCGAGAGCGCGACAGCCGTCAGTTCACCCGGATGCTTCCTGGCGCGTCCGCGTAACGGGGGGTTGGCGGCGAAACTCTGCAGATCCGCGAGGAGCTCCCTGTGCTCACGCGATCGCAGGGTCTCCCAGAGCGCACTTTCGGCCTCGGCGTAGTCGCGACGCGCGTCGGCCGAGAGCGCGCTGACCGCATCCACGACGTCGGGAGCGGTCTCGGCGACCATCAGGTTCTCGAGAGCCGTGGCGCGCACATCGAGGTCGCGTGCCTCGCCGAGCGAGCCGCCCAGCGCCCGCAGTCGCTTCCGGAGATCACGTGCGGCTTCCGACTCGAACGCCCGGCGGTACACGCTCAGCACGCTGCGGATGCGGCGCACCCGTGTGCGCGCCTGATGGACCGCATCCTCACCCCGCTGTTCGACGGCGATCAGCTGCGCGGCGAGCTCGGCGGCGAGCGTGACGAGAGCGAACATGCTGACACCGTAACAACTAGGCTGATCTGCATGGCTGAACGCACTCCCTGGTCTCTGTCCGGTGCCTTGCGCGGCATGTTCGCCAAGAAGACCATCGACGACACGACGTGGGACGACCTGGAGACAGCGCTCATCACAGCGGACTTCGGTCCGGATGTGACCGAGGCCATCGTCGACGACCTTCGCGCCAAGGTCGACCGATATCGCACGACGGATCCCGCGGACCTGCAGCGGATGCTGCGGGAGAGCCTCGAAGAGCGGCTGTCGAGGCTCGACACGACGCTGAAGCTCAGTGAGCGGCCCGCGATCGTGCTCGTGGTGGGTGTCAACGGTGTCGGCAAGACCACCACGATCGGCAAGTTCGCGAAGTTCCTCCGCACCTACGACCGTACGGTCGTGGTCGGTGCGGCCGATACGTTCCGCGCTGCGGCAGTGGAACAGCTCGCCACCTGGGCGGAACGCGCCGGTGTCGACATCGTGCGACCGCAGCAGCAGGGACAGGATCCCGCATCCGTCGCGTTCCAGACGGTCGAGCGGGCGAAGCGCGACGGAACCGAGATCGTCATCATCGACACGGCCGGCCGGCTGCAGACCAAGGGCGGTCTGATGGATGAGCTGTCCAAGATCAAGCGCGTGGTGGAGAAGCAGGCGCCCATCGCGGAGGTCCTGCTCGTTCTGGATGCGACCACGGGCCAGAACGGTCTCGCCCAGGCCGAGGCCTTCATCGAGCACGCCGGCGTCACCGGACTGGTTCTCACCAAGCTCGATGGGTCGGCCAAGGGCGGCTTCGTGCTCGCGGTGCAGGAGAAGACCGGCATCCCGATCAAGCTCGTCGGTCAGGGCGAGGGGATCAACGACCTCACCGGCTTCACCCCGCACGTCTTCGCACAGCAGCTGGTCGGTTAGGAGACGTCATGGCGATCGAACACGACTATTTCGGGATCATCGACGAGACGGCGAGCGGCGGGCTCGCCTGGGCCGACTCGGTCGACCTGGCGGAGCAGTTCGTCGAGGTGGAGCTGCAAGCGGATGACGAGTCCGCTGTGCCCGTGATCGCCCTCGATGCCGCCGCCGCGATGATCAACGCGCTCGACGGGTTCGATGCGCGAGCCAGGGATGCGCTCATCGCCGAGCTCAGCTCCCGGGCGTCCGCGACGAGCGGCTACATCGACGAGCACGTCGAGAAGCTGGGCGAGACGCTGCTCGATCTGCTCGTGCACACCTCGGGCGACATCCCCGTCGATGTGCTCCGTTCGCTCCAGCTGCTCCGCGTGGTCATCCAGCCCGACCATGCCGACGAAGAAGAGGTGTTCGCCACCTTCGACTACTCGATCAGCCCCGACGAGACGGATGCTCTGCTCACGGTCTCCTTCGACATCCGTGGCGATGTCGTATCGATCGACACGACGGATTCGTGAGCGGCTTCCACCCGATCGCGGACGCACGGCCCGACGACGACGCGTGGCCCGAGATGGTGTGGCCTCCTGCTGCCGGAACGGAGCTCACCGGCCGGTTCGTCCGTCTGACACCCGCTGACCCGGAGCGCGATGCCGAGGCCCTTTTCCGGGCGCTGGATGACGATCGGGTGTGGCTGCACCTCTCCGGCAGGCCGAGTTCCATCGCCGAGCTGCGGGCCCGCCTGGACGCCTCGACGGACGCCGCGACGAGACTGCAATGGACTGTGCGCGCTGCAGTCGACTACCGGGGCTTCCTTGCCGGAGACGTGATCGGCCAGACGTCCTACCTCGATGTGTCCCGAGCCGACGCGCGACTGGAGATCGGCTCGACGGGATACGCGCAGGCCGTCTGGGCGAGTGCGGTCAATCCCGAGGTCAAGCTGCTGCTGCTGGGCTTCGCCTTCGAACGTCTGCGCGTCGGTCGTGTGCAGCTCAAGACGGACATCCGCAACGAGCGGTCCCAGCGCGCGATCGAGCGCCTCGGCGCCCGATACGAGGGCGTGCTGCGGCGTCACATGCGCAGGCACGACGGCACCGTGCGCGACACGGTGATGTTCTCGATCATCGCGGAGGAATGGCCGGAGGTACGCGAACGGCTGAATGAGCGCGTGCTCACAGCATCGAGCCGTTAAACTGATCGCACCATGGCTACTTTCGGATCGCTGTCTGACCGCCTCGCAGACACCTTCAAAAATCTCCGCACCAAGGGCAAGCTCACGCCCGCCGACGTGGACGGCACCGTCCGCGAGATCCGTCGTGCGCTGCTCGACGCGGATGTCGCGCTCGACGTCGTCAAGGACTTCACGGGCAAGGTGCGCGAACGCGCCCTGAGCGACGAGGTGAACAAGGCGCTGAACCCTGCCCAGCAGGTCGTGCAGATCGTCAACGAGGAGCTCGTCGCCATCCTCGGTGGTCAGCAGCGCCGGCTGCAGTTCGCCAAGAAGCCGCCCACGGTGATCATGCTCGCCGGTCTGCAGGGTGCGGGAAAGACGACCCTCGCGGGCAAGCTCGCCAAGTGGCTCGTCAAAGACGGCCACACGCCGGTTCTGGTCGCAGCCGACCTCCAGCGTCCTAACGCCGTCACACAACTCCAGATCGTCGGCGAGCAAGCCGGTGTCCCCGTCTACGCACCGGAGCCCGGCAACGGCGTCGGCAACCCGGTGCGGGTGGCGAAGGATGCCCTGAAGTTCGCGGAGACGAAGCAGTACGACACGGTGATCGTCGACACCGCGGGTCGCCTCGGCGTCGATGCCGAACTGATGAAGCAGGCGTCGGACATCCGCAAGGCGGTCGATCCCGACGAGGTGCTCTTCGTCATCGACGCGATGATCGGGCAAGACGCGGTCGCCACGGCCAAGGCGTTCCAGGACGGCGTCGACTTCACCGGTGTTGTGCTCTCCAAGCTCGACGGAGACGCTCGCGGTGGCGCCGCCCTCTCGGTCGCCTCGATCACCGGTCGCCCGATCATCTTCGCGTCGACGGGTGAAGGTCTCGACGACTTCGAGCCCTTCCACCCCGATCGCATGGCGAGCCGCATCCTCGATCTCGGTGACATCCTCACCCTCATCGAGCAGGCGCAGGAAGCCTTCGATGAGGACGAGGCGCGCAAGGTCGCCGAGAAGTTCGCGACAGACACGTTCACGCTCGACGACTTCCTCAAGCAGATGCAGCAGCTCCGCAACATGGGTTCCATCAAGAAGATGATGGGCATGCTGCCGGGTGCCGGAGCCATGAAGCAGCAGCTCGACAACTTCGACGAGAAGGAGATCGTGCGCACGGAGGCGATCATCCAGTCGATGACCAAGACCGAGCGCACCACTCCGAAGCTGCTGAACGGCTCGCGTCGTCTCCGTATCGCCAAGGGCTCGGGCACCACGGTCACCGAGGTCAATCAGCTCGTCAACCGCTTCGAGCAGGCGGCGAAGATGATGAAGACGGTGGCGAAGGGCGGCGTGCCCAATGTGCCGGGCATGGGGCCGATCCCCGGAGCCGGCTTCGGCGGTGGACGCAGCAAGGTGCAGCCCAAGAAGAAGGGCTCCAAGTCCGGAAACCCGGCCAAGAGAGCGGCGGAGAACGCGGCTCTCGCCGCGGGCGGTAAGCCGGCGTCGAACGACGCGGCCGGATCGGGCTTCGGCGTGGGTGCGAAGGGCGGAAAGCCCGGAGGACCGACCGAGGAAGAACTGGCCTCGCTGCAGAAGTTCCTGGGGCGTTAAGCCGAGTCCTCGGCCCGCTCGGTCAGAGGGCCAGGTTCAACGGGGCGATCTTCGCTTCGATGACCTTGGCGACCACATCCTGGCCGAGCGCGTTCGGATGGATCTGATCGGCCTGCAGCCATTCGGGATGTCCCACCAGAGGGAAGCCGACATCCACGAACGAGCCGCCGACGTCTTTGACCGCTTTCTCGGCGATCCGATCGATCGTCTCGATGGTCGCGGGCGGCTTGTCGCTGCCCCAGATCGCCGTCGTCCCGATGATGTGCGCGTCGGGGAACGCATCCCGAAGCTGACCGAGCATCTCCGTGCAGTTCCGTTCGACGGTCGTAGGGTCTTCGTCCCGGTCGTTGCGCGTCGCTGCGATGAGGATGTAGTCGGGGTGCAGCTCCAGTGCCCGGTCGACCTGCTGACGGAAGGTCGTGCCGTTCCAACCCTGGTGCACGAATCCCGAGCCGCTCACGGCGAGATCGGTGAGGCGCCAGTTGCGCGCATGCGCGACGAGTGCAGGCCAAGCCTGATCGGGCTGTACTCCCTTGCCGAAGGCGATGGAGTCACCGATCGCGACGACCTCCGGCCGGCTGCCGTCTCGTGGAGCCGCGACAGCCGTTCCGACGGCAGCCACGGGGTGCTGCGTGGGCGTGGCTGTGCAGCCGACGAGAAGGAAGGCTGCCGCTGTCGCGGCGACGATGACTGTCGCGCGGATGCTTCGGGTTGACATGCGCACGGTGCGAGAGTATTGCCACCAAACTGCGTAAACGCTGTGGATCGCGGGTGTGTCTCCGCTCGACGCTCGGACCGGTTCGCCGTCAGCGGGCCAGACCGTCCCTGAGCTCGTGCGTGAGCGAGCTGACCACCGCTTGCAGACTGCCCCCATTGGCTTCGGCGACAGCGAGCTGGCGCTGATAGCTTGCGCCGTTCCGAAGGATCACATCGATGGTCTCGAGCTCGGCCAGGCAGCCGAGACGTTCGGCGACGGGGGAGAGGTCGACGACCAGGTCGCGAAGCGAGTCGCTGACCAGGCGCTCTTCGCCGGCGGGCGTCAGGATGATCTCGGCGTCGAGGCCGTACCGTGCGGCGCGCCACTTGTTCTCGCGCACGAACCAGGGCTGGAGTGTCACCGGTTCTTCGCCGTCGTCGAGCTGCTGTGACATCCTGTCGGTCAGGCAGTGGATGAGCGCAGCGACAGCGCCGACCTCGTCCGCGGTCGAGAGCCCGTCGCAGGCGCGCATCTCGACGGTTCCCCACTTCGGCGATGGACGGATGTCCCAGCGCACCTCCGAGTGGTCGGTGACGACGCCGGTGGTCACGAGATCCTGCACATACTCCTCGTAGTTCGCCCAGCTGCCGAACTGCCAGGGCAGACCCGCCGTCGGGAGCTGCTGGAACATGAGCGCCCGGTTGGACGCGTATCCCGTCTTGGCGCCGCCCCAGAACGGGCTCGAGGCGCTGAGCGCCTGCAGGTGGGGGTAGTAGGTCAGCAGGCCGTTGACGATCGGGAGCGCCTTCTCACGATCGTCGATCCCGACGTGTACGTGGATGCCCCAGATCATCATCTGCCTGCCCCACCACTGCGTACGGTCGAGGAGTCGCTCATAGCGTTCGTTCGGGGTGATCTTCTGGTCGTACCACTGGGCGAACGGATGCGTGCCCGAGCACATGAGCTCGACGCCGAGCGGGTCGGTCACGCCGCGCACGAGGGCGATGAGCTCCTGCAGATCGGTGATGGCGGCGGGCACCGTCTTGTGCACCCGGCTGACGAGTTCCACCGTGTTCTGCAGGAGCTCATGCGTGATCTGCGGATGCTCCCGGCCGTCGGGCGTGCCCAGTTCGCGCAGTACGTCCTCTGCGATGTGAACGAGATCACCGGTCGACCCGTCGACCAGGGCCAGCTCCCACTCGATACCGACGGTGGAACGCTCGGATTGCGAGAATTCGATCTGCATGCGTGGTCGTCCCGTTCATCCGATTATTCAAGGGCGGCGTTATCTGACAGAATAGCTAGTTGAGTTCCGTCGTACCCGACCCTCTAATCAGGTTCGCACGGAAACCCTAGACCTCCTGCCGAGTGTGCCCCCACGCTCACGGCAGTCAGTTCATCAAACATCCCATACAACACAGGAGAATTGTGGCTGTCAAAATCCGTCTGAAGCGCCTCGGCAAGATCCGCGCTCCCTACTACCGCATCGTCGTCGCCGACTCGCGCACCAAGCGCGACGGCCGCGTGATCGAGGAGATCGGTCTGTACCACCCCACCGAGGAGCCTTCGGTCATCCAGGTCGACTCGGAGCGCGCTCTCTACTGGCTCGGCGTCGGCGCACAGCCGAGCGAGCAGGTCCTCGCACTGCTCAAGCTCACCGGCGACTGGGGCAAGTTCAAGGGCGACAAGAACGCCGTGAGCACCGTCAAGGTCAAAGAAGAGAAGGCCGTGTTCCAGGCCGACGAGAAGAAGAAGCCGGTTCTGAAGCCCAAGGCCGAGAAGCCGGCCGAGGTCGCGGCAGAAGCCGAAGCGGTCGTCGAGGCTGAGGTCGAAGCCGAAGAGGCAGCCGAGGCCGAGGTCGTCGAGGCTGCTGAAGAGATCACCGAGGCAGCTGCCGACGGCGAGAAGGCGTAGCGTTGCTCGCTCCCGCGCTGTCGCACCTGGTCAAGGGGATCGTCGATCACCCTGACGACGTGCACGTCGTTGCAAAGAGTTCGCCCCGCGGCGAGGTCCTCGAGGTTCGTGTGAACCCCGAGGACCTCGGCCGGGTCATCGGCCGGGCAGGGCGCACCGCCAAGGCGCTGCGCACCCTCGTGGCCGCGCTGGCTGACGGGCGTCGCGTTCGCGTCGACGTCGTCGACACCGACGACTGAGGTGGCCGACCACAAGCTTCCCCCGGCCGAACCGCCGCGCTCGGATCAGACACAGCTCCGTATCGGTCGGCTCACCAAGGCGCACGGTCTGAAGGGCGCCATCAAGGTCGAGCTGTACACGGACGAACCGGATAAGAGGTTCGTTCCCGGCGCCGTCTTCACCCTGCAGGTGCCGACGGCGTCGAAGTGGCACGGCAAGACTCTGACACTGAACGAGCTGCGCTGGTACAACGGTCATGCCGTCGCCTTCTTCGAGGGTGTCGACGACCGATCAGAGGCAGAGACCCTGATCAAGGCGATCCTCTGGGTGAGTCAGGATCCGAAGCAGCTCCCCGACGAGGACGACGCCTGGTACGACCATCAGCTGGTCGGTCTGACCGTACTGCGCGATGGCGCGAAGGTGGGTCTCGTCGCACGCGTCGATCACCTTCCTGCGCAAGACCTCCTCGCGATCAAGACGGCAGACGGCGAAGTGCTCGTGCCGTTCGTCAAGGCCATCGTGCCGGAGGTCGATCTGGCCGCGGGAACGGTGACCATCACCCCGCCGACAGGGCTGTTCGAAGAAGTTCCGGACGACGATCCGGAGACCGAGCAGGAATAGTCGCGCGCCGCGTCTCGTCGAAGGTCCGCATCCTCACCGGATGCGGACCTTCTGCGTTTCCGGTCAGCGCACGATCGCGAGACCGCGAGCGCGAAGCGAGCGTGCGTCCGCATCGAGTGCCGCGAGAAGACGCTCGTGGGTCGCGACGATGTGGTGGTGGATACGCGCGGCCGCGGCCTCGGCATCGCGGGCGGCGAGCAGGTCGACGATCTCGCGATGCTCATCCCAGGCGGCTCGTTTGGCTGTCTCCGTGCGCACCTCGAGCCAGCGCGTGCGGGCGAGACGTGTCATAGCCGATTCGACCGCGTCGGAGAAGAAGTGGTTGCCGGAGAGAGCGGCGAGCTCCACGTGGAAGTGCGCACCCGCTTTGACGCTCTCCTCTCCGGAGGAGTCGAGTCCGAACGTTCCGAGGCGCGCGCTCAGCGACGCTATCGCGTCGTCGTCTGCGCGTGCGGCGGCGAGGCGAATGGCAGCCGTCTCCAGCGCATCCCGGAGCTCGCTCAGCCGGGTGATCTCGCCGAGGTCGATCGGTGACACCTGCCAGGCGCGTCCATCGCGTTCGACGAGTCCGTCGGCCTCGAGTCGCATGAGGGCGGCCCGGACGGGGGTCCTGGAGGCGCTCAACTCGACTTCGAGGCCGCGCTCGGTCAGCCGCGCTCCCGGGGTCCTGTCGAGATCGAGGATCTGCCCCCTCAGGCGGTCGTAGAGGTCGGCCTGTTCGGCCATCGTGGACTCCTCCGAGTTGGTATACCGAGCTGGTATACCGTTAGGGTATACCGCGTGAGCACCACACTAACGCGAAAGCCCCGCCCGTGGCTGATGCTGACGTTCGGCGTCGTCGCGCAGGCGAGTTCGACCGTCTTCGTCAGCACGCCGGCGTTCCTCATCCCGCTCCTGCACACCGAGCGCGGCCTGACTCTGGGGCAGGCTGGACTTCTCGCCTCAGCGCCCACACTCGGTCTGGTGATCACTCTGATCGCCTGGGGAGCACTCACCGACCGGATCGGCGAGCGCTGGGTGATCGCGTCGGGACTGGCCATCACGGCACTCGCTGCTTTCGCCGCGATGTTCGTCAGCGACTACGTGGGCTTGGGTGCGCTCTTCCTGATCGGCGGCATGGCGGCGGCGAGTCCCAATGCGGCCAGCGGTCGTGTGGTGATCGGCTGGTTCCCGAAGGAGCGCCGCGGACTCGCGATGGGCATCCGTCAGATGTGCCAGCCTCTCGGCGTCGCTGTGGCTGCTCTGACGATCCCGCAGCTCGCGGCATCCGGCGGCATCGGTGCGGCGCTGATCGTGCCCGCCGTACTGTGCGCGATATCGGCGCTGCTCTGCGCAATCGGGATCGTCGACCCACCACGTCCGCCGCGGCGCTCGGCCGGAACAGGTGACCCGCACCCGCAGGCGGTGTGGCATCCGTACCGCTCGTCGTCGCTGCTGTGGCGGATCCATGCGGTCTCGATGCTGCTCGTCGTGCCGCAGTTCACGATCTCGACCTTCGGTCTGGTCTGGCTGGTGACCGAACTCCACTTCTCGTCGCTCGCAGCGGGAGTGGTGATCGGGGTGAGCCAGTTCGCCGGCGCCGTCGGACGGATCGGGGTGGGAGTCCTGAGCGACAGGGTCGGCAGTCATCTGCGACCGCTGCGCTGGGTGTCGCTGGCCGCGGTGGCGGTGATGCTGCTGATGGCGGTCGCCGCCTTCGCGGGGTCGGTCGGAGCCGCCGTCATCCTGATCGTCGCGGCCATCGTGACCGCGGCGGACAACGGCCTCGCGTACACCTCCGTCGCGGAGATCGCCGGACCGTTCTGGTCGGGGCGGGCACTCGGCGCTCAGAACACGGGGCAGTTCCTCGCGGCCTCGGTGGTGGGTCCGGCTGTCGGGGGTCTCATCACGCTGGTGGGCTTCCCACTGGCCTTCGCCGCGGTCGCTCTCTGCCCGGCCATCGCGACACCCCTCGTTCCCCGAGACCGTGAGCTCGAGGCCGTGCCGGCCGAAGAGATGGCGCGACCGTAGAATTTCTGTCATGCGCATCGACATCGTCACGATCTTCCCCGAGTTCTTCGATGTGCTCGACATCTCGCTGCTCGGCAAGGCCCGCCAGACCGGCATCATCGACCTGGGCGTCCACGACCTGCGCGAGCACACGCACGACCGTCACCGAACTGTCGATGACACGCCCTACGGCGGTGGAGCGGGAATGGTCATGAAGCCCGAACCGTGGGGGGAGGCGCTCGACGGCATCATAGGCGACGGTTCGGACGACCCGCTCGTCATCTTCCCGTCTCCCGCCGGCGACGTCTTCGACCAGGCCACCGCTCGCCAGCTCGCCCAGGAGCAGCATCTGGTCTTCGGATGCGGTCGGTACGAAGGCATCGACCAGCGCGTCTTCGACGACACCGCATCCCGTGCGCGGGTGCGACTCATGAGCATCGGAGACTACGTGCTCAACGGGGGAGAGGTCGCGACGATGGCGATGATCGAGGCGATCGGCCGACTCATCCCCGGCGTGGTCGGCAATCCGGAGAGTCTGGTGCAGGAGTCCCACGAGGACGGTCTGCTCGAATACCCGAGCTACACCAAGCCGGCCGTCTGGCGTGACCGCGAGGTTCCGCCCATCCTGCTCTCCGGCAACCACGGTGCGATCGCCTCCTGGCGTCGCGAGCAGCAGATGGAGCGCACGCGACGCGTCCGGCCGGACCTTCTCCCGCCTGCCTAGTCCCGGTCGCGCGCCGTCAGGATGACGGGACCCGTCTCGGTGATGGCGATGGTGTGCTCTGAGTGCGCTCCACGCGATCCGTCTGCGCTGCGGAGCGTCCAGCCGTCCTTGTCGGTGAAGATCTCGTCGGTCGTCTCCAGGAACCACGGCTCGATGGCGATCACCAGACCCGGACGGAGGGGATAGCCCCTGCCTGCACGACCGTCGTTCGGAACGTGCGGGTCCCCGTGCATCGTGCGGCCGACGCCGTGACCGCCGAACTGGGTGTTGATCGAATACCCTTCGGCGTGCGCGACAGCCGCGATAGCCGCGGAGATGTCGCCGATCTTCCCGCCCGGCTGCGCCGCGGCGATTCCTGCCGTGAGCGCTCGTCTGGTCGTGTCGATGAGACGCAGGTCCTCGTCTCGAGGCGTGCCGACCACCAGGCTGATGGCCGAGTCCGCGACCCATCCGTCGACGGATGCGGCGAAGTCGAGGCTCAGGAGGTCTCCGTCCCGCAACCGGTAGTCGTGGGGGAGTCCGTGCAGCACGGCATCGTTGACCGAGGTGCAGATGACCTTGCCGAACGGGCTCGCACCGAAGGAGGGGTGGTAGTCCAGGTAGCTCGACTCGGCGCCGGCGCTGCGGATGAGATCGTGAGCGATCCCATCGAGCTCGAGCAGGTTCACCCCGACTTTTGCAGCCGCCGCCGTCTGCGTCAGCACGTCGGCGACGAACCGGCCGGCGGGCCGCATCTGCTCGATCTCGGCCGGGGTCCTCAACTCGATCACACGATCTCCTTCTCGTCATCCCTAGCTTTTCACGCCCTCGGCGAACCCGCAGCCGCCACACAGCCGGTCCCGGATACGCTGATCGCGTGTTCATCCGCAAGGCGTTCTACTGGTGGCTCTTCCCATCGGCCGTCGTGCTGCCCATCTGGCTTCTGATCGGCTGGGCGACGTTCCATCCGAGTGGGTGGGCCTTCGTCGGCCTTCTCGTGATCTGCCCCATCCTCTTCGTCGCGCAGCTCGCCATCGGCGGAATCATCTCCGCACGCAAGACGGTCAGAGACGAGCGAGCCGTATCGTGGTACGACGTCGGTCTTCTCGCCGCCTGGCATGCGTCGATCGTCGTGTTCGGCTGCTACATCGACGGTGTCTCCAGCTGGATCGCCGTGCTCGGCATCCTCCTCGGGCTCGCAACGTTCTGGGTGACGCTCTGGGAGCTCGTCACAGAGGCACGGATGCGCGTGAAGCAGACCTTCGAAGCGTACGAACGTGCGGCTCAGCCCCAGCAGGTCCGTCGTTCGCCGGCGCCGTCAGGTGAGGCGATCGAGTACATCGTGGTCGAAGAACGGCGTGACGAGAGCTGAGCGTGAATACACGCTTTGGCAAACGCATCCTGTTCATGGCAGAATTGTTGTTTGTGCCGCGGCCAGACTCTGCCACAGGGGAGTCAGCACTTCTCGCGGACACCCCTTAACCGATAACCCGGCCGGCGCATGCGTGCGCACGACCGCCAAGTCCGTCCTCGACCTGTGGCGGGTACAGAGAGCGAACGAGCTATGCACATTCTCGACCAGGTGGATGCAGCTTCACTGAAGCAGGACATCCCGGCCTTCCGCGCCGGCGACACCGTCAAAGTCCACGTCAACATCATCGAGGGAAGCCGCTCTCGTATCCAGGTCTTCCAGGGCGTCGTGATCGGCCGCTCGGGCGAAGGCGTCCGCGAGACCTTCACGGT
>Ga0256795_1000553_pt1 | contig 14713 bp, 14 predicted proteins | sample MC6MC0946MT_FD_186353 | JGI IMG/M metagenome (GOLD analysis project Ga0256795, IMG submission 186353) | Metatranscriptome of enriched soil aggregate microbial communities from Iowa State University, Ames, United States - MC6-MC0946-MT... | ecosystem: Environmental > Terrestrial > Soil >... | reverse complement strand
GAGCCAAAGGATCACGACGATTCCGATGATGTTCCAGATGATCTCGTAGAGGAAGAGCGGCTGGAACAGCGTGTTCTCCGGAAGACCGACGGGAATGGCCTTGTTTCCGGAGTCGATCTGCAGGCCCCACGGGAGGTTGGTCGGCAGACCGAACAGCTCCTGGTTGAAGTAGTTGCCGAGACGGCCGAGAGCCTGGGCCAGAAGCATCGCCGGAGCGAGTGCATCCGCGAACGACCAGAAGCGGACGCCCGACCACCGGCAGCCGATGTACGCGCCGACGGCACCGCCGATGAGCGCTCCGAAGATGGCGTTCCCGCCTTCCCAGATGTACAGCGTCTTCCAAAGGTCGGCACCCGCGAAGAAGTAGTCGGCGGGGTGGGTGATCACGTGGTAGAAACGGGCGCCGATGATGCCGAGCGGAACCGCCCACAGGATGATGTCGAGCACGACACCCGGCTCGCCGCCGCGCTTCGAGAGCCGGCGTGAGGTCCACATGGCCGAGGCGACGATGCCGATCAGGATGCAGATCGCATACGTCTGGATGCGCCAGTGCAGACCGAAGAGATCGATCGGGATCTGCTGCCACTCGGGTCCCGGACTGGGAATGCTCGCGTACCAGCTGCTCATCGTCGCAAACACCCGATGACTCACCTTTCAAGTTGGGGAACCGCGCGAAACCTGCGCGCGGCCACCATAGTCTATTTGGCTTTGGCGGTGCCCTCGGACAGCGCGGCCGCCACGTGGGCGACGCTCTCGACACCGCCGTCGGCGAGCGCCTTCACCAGTGCGGAGCCGACGATCGCGCCGTCCGCATAGCCGAGGACCTCGGCGACCTGGTCGGCGGTCGAGATGCCCACTCCGACGCACGCGCTCGTGGCGCCCACATCACGAAGTCGGGCGATGAGCTTTCTGGCGGCGGAGTCCACATCCGCTCGTGCGCCCGTGATGCCCATCGTGGAGACGGCGTAGACGAAGCCACGACTCGCCTCGACCGCCTGACGCAGTCGCGCCTCCGTCGACGACGGTGCGGCGAGGAAGACCCGATCCAACCCGACGCGCTCGGAGGCGGCGAGCCAGTCGGCGCCTTCGTCGGGGATGAGGTCGGGTGTGATGAGTCCCGCTCCCCCGGCGGCCGCGAGGTCGTCGGCGAATCGGTCGACGCCGTACTGCACGACCGGGTTCCAGTACGTCATCACCAGCACCGGGACGTCGACACGCGATGTGATCTCACGCACGGCGGTGAAACCGTCACGCAAGCGGAATCCGTTGGACAACGCCTTCTGGGTCGCCGCCTGGATGACCGTGCCATCCATCACCGGATCGGAATACGGCAGACCCAGCTCGATGACGTCGACACCGCTCTCCGCGATGGCCACCGCTGCGTCGATGCTGGTCTGCAGATCGGGGAAGCCGGCCGGAAGGTAGCCGATCAGCGCGCCGCCCGCCTCACGGTTGCGACGGGCGATCGTGTCGGCGACCCGGCTTGTGGCGGTCGTGCCGCTCACGACTGCACCGCGCTGTCGTCGATGAGTTCGAAGTACCGGCCTGCGGTCTCCATGTCTTTGTCGCCGCGGCCGCTGAGGTTCACCAGGATGATCGCATCCGGGCCGAGCTGCTTTCCGAGGTCGAGTGCGCCCGCGAGAGCGTGCGACGACTCGATGGCGGGGATGATCCCCTCCGTACGGCTGAGCAGTCGAAGTGCGTCCATGGCGCGCGCGTCGGAGATCGGCAGATAGCTGGCGCGTCCGATGCTCGCGAGCCACGCGTGCTCCGGACCGACGCCCGGATAGTCGAGTCCCGCTGAGATCGAGTGCGACTCGATCGTCTGGCCGTCCTCGTCTTGCAGGAGCATGCTCCGCGCACCGTGCAGCACTCCGGGACGCCCCTTCGTGATGGTCGCGGCATGGCGATCGGTATCGGCGCCCTCTCCGCCGGCCTCGTAGCCGATCAGGCGCACGTCTTCGTCGTCGAGGAAGGCGTGGAAGATGCCGATCGCGTTCGATCCGCCACCGACACAGGCGACGACCGCATCCGGGAGCCTGCCCGTGAGGTCGAGAACCTGCTGTCGTGCTTCTTCGCCGATGATCTTCTGGAGGTCGCGCACCATCGCCGGGAACGGGTGGGGACCGGCGACCGTGCCGAAGATGTAGTTGGTGGTCTCGACATTCGTGACCCAGTCGCGCATCGCGTCGTTGATCGCGTCTTTCAGGGTGCGCGAACCCGTCTTGACCGCGACGACCTCGGCTCCGAGCAGACGCATACGCGCCACGTTCAGAGCCTGCCGCTCGGTGTCGACCTCGCCCATGTAGATCGTGCAGTCGAGCCCGAAGAGCGCTGCGGCGGTGGCAGTGGCCACGCCGTGCTGCCCCGCTCCGGTCTCGGCGATGACGCGCGTCTTGCCGATGCGCTTGGTGAGGATCGCCTGTCCGAGGACGTTGTTGATCTTGTGCGAACCCGTGTGATTCAGGTCTTCGCGTTTGAGGATGACCCGCGCGCCACCGGCGTGCTCGGCGAACCTCGGCACCTCGGTGATCACGGATGGACGGCCCGTGTAGGTGCGGTTGAGCTCGTCGAGCTCGGCGATGAACGCAGGATCGACCTTCGCCTCCTCCCACGCCGCGGACAGCTCGTCGAGTGCAGCGATGAGCGACTCGGGCACGAATCGGCCACCGAAATCACCGAAGTATGGACCGGCTTCGGAACGAAGAGACATCAGACCACCAGGAATTCCTCGAGCGTGGCGATGGGATCGCTCGTGACGAGAGCCTCGCCCACGAGCACCACGTCGGCGCCGGCCGCTCGGTAGTGCGCCACATCGTCCGCCGTCTTGACGGCGGACTCCGCGACGCGGATGACGCCGGACGGGATGCTGTCGGCGAGAGAGCCGAACAGATCGCGGTCCAGCTCGAAAGTGGAGAGGTTGCGCGCGTTGACGCCGACGAGACCGGCTCCCGTGTCGAGCGCTCGATCGAGTTCCTCGGCGGAATGGGCCTCCACGAGCGCTGTCATGCCCAGGGAGGTGATCAGCTCGTAGAGCGACACCAGTTTCTTCTGATCGAGCGCGGCCACGATGAGCAGAACGAGATCAGCGCCCGCGGCCCGAGCCTCGAACACCTGGTAGGGATCGGCGATGAACTCCTTGCGGAGCACCGGAATCGACACGGCCGCACGAACGGCCTCGAGGTCGGCGAGCGATCCGTTGAAGCGGCGTTCTTCCGTGAGCACGCTGATGGCACTCGCGCCACCGGTCTCATAGGAGACCGCGAGTGCGGCCGGATCGGCGATCTCAGCCAAGGCGCCGCGCGACGGGCTCGAACGCTTGACCTCGGCGATGATCTTGACCCGGTCCGCGGGTTCCAGCGCCTTCAGAGCGTCGAGTGCCGGCTCCCGTGCGGCCGCGGCAGCCTCCACGGAGGAGAACGGACGCTCAGCCCGACGCCGCTCGGCGTCTTGGAGAGCGCCGGCGACGAGGTCGTCCAGCACGCGTCAGTGGCCCTTCGGCTGCGACTTGTCGCCGCCGACGCCGTAGCCGGCGCGCTTCATGATCCAGCCGACGATGAGTCCGACGATCGCGAGTCCGGCTGCCGACCAGACGACGATCGGCAGCTCGTAGAAGAAGGCGATCGCACCGATGGTGAAGGCGGCAAGCATGATGATGACGGCCGTCCAGGCCGCCGGCGAGTGACCGTGACCCGGCTCGGCTGACTCGGTGCTGCTCATGGGACTCCTGCTCGTGAGGTGCGCGGCGACCGCCGTGCACGGGTGTTTCAAAAGGGGTACGGCCCAAGTGTAGCGAAGGACCCGAGCCCGATGGATCAGCGCGTCGGGTCGTCGCCGCGGCTGAGCTCATCCCAGCTGTCGATGGCCTGATCGCGCTCGATCGGGCCGGCCGACGGTGACTCCTGACGCCCTTCCTCTGTCGCCTCCGCCACGGCGCGGGCCTCGTCGTCGTCGCCCGCGAACAGTTCGTCGGCCGCGTTCCCGCCCTCGTCGACGAACCGCGTCTGATAACGCTTGGACGGTCCCGGCCAGAGGCGGAACGTGACCAGGGCCGCGGCATTCGCCACGACGAGCACGACTCCCCCAGCGATGGCGATGGCCGGCCAGAGCTGCGTGTCCACCCGTGCGACCAGTCGGGCGACGGATGCCTCACCGGCGACGCCGGTTGCGGCGGTGATCGCCGCCGATGCGCCCTGGACCGCATTCCCCAGGGCTCCGATAGCGGAGATGAGCACGCTGACGCCGAGAAGAACGCCCAGCAGGGACAGCACGATCCGGAACACCGGACCGGCGATCGCCAGAGCGGCGGTCAGAGCCAGTCCGGCGAGTGCCAGAGCGGTCAATGCCGGTGCAGCTGCGGAGCCCTGAACGGTGATGGCCCCGGAATGTCCGGAACCCGCAACCAGCAACACGGAGAACCACGGCTGCGTCGACGCGAGAAGCGCGAGGCCGCTTCCGACGACGACGAGGAGCAGGATCAGGTACTTGGCTCCCCGCGACACGCGCCGACCGCTCCGAGATTCGGACGGCTGCTCGACGGGGTCACTCGGCATGGCCACCGCGCACCCTCCGCATCCCGTTCGCCACGGCCACCGCGCGCAACGGTGCGGCCGCCTTGTTCTGTGACTCCTGGAACTCGCTCTCGGGGATCGAGTCCGCCACCAGTCCGCCGCCCGCCTGGACGCGGGCCACGCCGTCCATGATGGTGGCCGTGCGGATGGCGATCGCGAGGTCGGCGTCACCGGCGAACCCGAAGTAGCCGATCACGCCGCCGTACACGCCGCGTTGCGCCGGTTCGAGCTCGTCGATGATCTCCAGAGCGCGGGGTTTCGGAGCACCGGAGAGCGTACCGGCCGGGAACGTCGCCCGAAAGACGTCGATCGCAGTCGCCGTCGGGAGCAGGTCGCCCTCGACCGACGAGACGATGTGCATGATGTGACTGAATCGTTCGACGCGCATGAACTCGGTGACCTCGACGGAACCCGCCTCGCACACCTTCAGGAGGTCATTGCGGGCCAGGTCCACCAGCATCAGGTGCTCCGCCCGCTCCTTCTCGTCTCCCAGCAGACTGGTCTCGAGCTCCAGGTCTTCCTCCGGTGTGGCTCCGCGCGGTTTCGATCCGGCGATCGGATGCGTGAAAGCACGCCCGTTCTGCACCTTGACCAGCGCCTCGGGCGACGAGCCGACGATCGAGTACTGGCCGCCGTCCGGTCTCTCCAGGGCCAGCAGGTACATGTACGGGCTCGGGTTCAGAGCCCGAAGCACCCGGTAGACGTCCAACGGATGCGCCGTGCACTCGAGTTCGAAGCGCTGCGAGATGACGACCTGGAAGATGTCACCGTCGACGATCCGTTCCTTCGCGGTGACCACGGCAGCCAGGAAGTCGTCGCGCTCGGTTCGCGACACGGGGTCCGCGGGTGCGGACAGGTCCACCTCGGCGAGCCACGCCTCCGACGGCTGTGCGAGGCCGTCCTGCATCGCGTCGAGTCGCGACTGCGCAGCGCGCCAGAGGGCGTCCTCGTCATCGACTCCGTCGTTCAGCACGTTTGCGATGAGCTGAACTGTCCCGGAGCGGTGATCGATCACGATGAGGTCGGCGCAGAACGTCAGAGCCTGACCCGGGATGTCGTAGTCTGCGGGCGGCTGGTTGGGCAGACGCTCGATCTGCCGGATCGCCTCCCAGCCGATGAACCCCACCAGTCCGCCCGTCAGCGGCGGGAGTCCCTCGATACGCGGTGTCTGCCACCGGGCGTAGAGAGCCGCGAGCGCCTCGAGCGGGGGCAGATCGACGGCGGACCCGAGGGCGCGCTCGGCAGAGACCCCGTAGTCGAGCCAGCTCACCGCATCCCTCTCCTGTGTGAGCACGCCGAAGGAGGAGACGCCCACGAACGAGAACCTCGACCAGATGCCGCCCTGCTCGGCTGACTCGAGAAGGAAGGTGCCCGGACGGTTCGCCGCCAGCTTGCGGTAGATGCCCACCGGGGTCTCGCCGTCGGCGAAGAGCTGGCGCGTCACGGGAACGACACGGTGCTCGGGCAGCAGTGCGCGGAACGCTTCACGGGTCGTCGAACCGGCGGCGGTCGTTGCGATCACGGCTTCTCCGACCCCTCGGCCGGTGCGGCCGTCTGATCCGCCCCGGACGACTGCGCCGCGTCGCCGACGACCGGTGCGAGCTGGTCGGCGTCGAAACAGGTGCGGGTGCCGGTGTGGCAGGCGGCGCCGATCTGATCGACCGTCACGAGCAACGTGTCGCCGTCGCAGTCGATCGCTGCACCCTTGACATACTGCACGTGCCCGGACGTGTCACCCTTGCGCCAGTACTCCTGACGTGAGCGCGACCAGAATGTCACGCGTCCCTGAGTGAGCGTGCGGCTCAGCGCCTCGGCATCCATCCACCCCATCATCAGCACCTCACGGCTGTCCCACTGCTGGATGATGGCGGGTACGAGTCCGTCGGCGTTGAACGCCACACGCTCGATGATCGCCGGGTCGACGGTCGCTGCCGGTCCACTCATGATCTGACCTCCAGTCCCGCGTTCGCGAGCTCGTTCTTGACATCGCCGATCGTCATCTCGCCCGAGTGGAACACGCTCGCGGCGAGCACCGCGTCCGCTCCCGCGGCCACGGCCGGTGCGAAGTCGGTCACCTGGCCCGCACCCCCGGAAGCGATCACGGGCACCGAGCTGATGTCCTTCATGAGCCTGATCAGCTCGGTGTCGAAGCCTTCCTTCGTGCCGTCGGCGTCGATCGAGTTCACCAGGAGCTCGCCGGCGCCCAACTCGATCGCCCTGACCGCCCACTCCAACGCGTCCAGATCGGTCTCCGTTCGACCGCCGTGCGTCGTGACCACGAAGCCCGACGGCGTCGCAGCCGAGCGTTTCACATCGAGGGACAGGACGAGTACCTGCGCTCCGAATCTGTCCGCGATCTCGCCGATCAGACCCGGACGGGCGATCGCCGCGGAGTTGACGCCGATCTTGTCGGCACCGCTTCCGAGCAGCCGCGCGACGTCGTCCGTGCTCCGCACACCTCCGCCGACGGTCAGCGGGATGAAGACCTGCTCAGCGGTGGCGCGCACGACATCGTAGGTCGTCGCGCGGTTGTCGACCGTCGCGGTGACATCGAGGAACGTGAGCTCGTCGGCGCCCTGCTCGTAGTAGCTGCGGGCGAGAGCGACAGGATCGCCCGCATCCCGCAGGTTCTGGAAGTTCACACCCTTGACCACGCGGCCGTCGGCCACGTCGAGACACGGGATGACCCTGACCGCGACGCTCATCAGATCCGCGCAGCGTGGATGGATGTGACGAGGATGGCGCGCGCACCGAGCTCGTAAAGAGCATCCATGATCGCGTTCGTCTGATCGCGCTTGATCATGACGCGCACGGCCACCCAGTCGGGCTCGCCGAGCGGGGACACCGTCGGAGACTCGACGCCCGGTGTCAGGGCCACGGCGCTGTCCAGGAGCGCGACCGGCAGGTTGTAGTCGACCAGCACGTACTGCCTCGCCACCATCACGCCCTGCAGCCGGCGCAGAAGCGTGTCGACACCGGAGGCGCCGGCGGGCGACGAGATGAGCACGGCCTCCGACTCCAGGATCACCGGACCGAAGATCTCGAGACCCTGCTTGCGCAGTGTTGTTCCGGTCTCGACGACGTCGGCGACCGCATCCGCGACACCGAGGCGCACGGCCGACTCGACCGCGCCGTCCAGGTTCACGAGGGTCGAATCGATACCGTTCTCGGCGAGGAACGCGCCGACCAGACCGGGATAGCTCGTCGCCACTCGCTTTCCGTGCAGATCGGCCAGCTCGGCATAGACGCCGGTCGGTCCGGCGAAACGGAAAGTGGACGCGGCGAAGTCGAGCGCGGCGATCTCGGCCGCCGGCGACTCGGAGTCGAGCAGCAGATCGCGTCCGGTGATGCCGACGTCCAGCGCACCCGAACCGACATAGGTCGCGATGTCGCGCGGCCGCAGGTAGAAGAACTCGACGCCGTTGCGCGGATCGGCGACGATCAGCTCTTTCGGGTCGCGACGGCCGTGATAGCCCGCCTCGGACAGCATCTGCGCTGCCGTCTCGGAGAGGGAGCCTTTGTTGGGGACGGCGATTCTCAGCATGGGAAGACTTTCGTGTACTCGAGGGTGATCAGAACGACGGGGACTGAATCACAGATGTCGGTACACGTCGGCCGGGGTCAGACCCTTGGCGAGCAGCAGCACCTGAAGGTGATAGAGCAGCTGCGAGATCTCCTCGGCGGTCTCGACGTCCGACTGGTACTCGGCGGCCATCCACACCTCGGCGGCCTCCTCCACGATCTTCTTTCCGATGGCGTGCACGCCAGCATCCAGCTCGCGGACCGTACCGGATCCCTCCGGACGGGTCGCGGCCTTCTCGCTGAGCTCGGCGAAGAGGTCGTCGAAGGTTTTCACCACACCAGTCTAGGAGGTCGAAGCGGAGTGCAGGTGCCGGGATGCGGTCTCCCGCAGCAGGGCGATCTGGTCGGCTGCGCTCTCGCCACGGAAGACGGCGGATCCGGCGACGAACGTGTCCGCACCGTTCTCGGCCGCGGTCACGATGGTCTCCTCCGTGATTCCGCCGTCGACCTGCAGCCAGACGTCGAGACCACTCGCGTCGACGGCTTGACGCAGCTGCGCCAGCTTGGGCATCGTCTCGGGCATGAACGACTGACCGCCGAAGCCGGGCTCCACCGTCATGACGAGAACCTGGTCCAGTTCGGGAAGCAGCTCGAGGTACCGGTCGGCCGGCGTTCCGGGTTTGAGCGCTATGCCGGCCCGAGAGCCGATGGCGCGCAACCGTCGAGCCAGACGAACCGGATCCGCGGCGGCCTCGGCGTGGAACGTCACGGAGTAGGCGCCGAGCTCCGCATAGCCCAAGGCCCACCTGTCCGGGTCGTCGATCATGAGGTGCACGTCGAGAGGGATGGCGGACACATCCTGGATGCGTCCCACCATCTGAGGACCGAAGGTGAGGTTGGGCACGAAGTGGTTGTCCATCACATCCACGTGCACGAGATCGGCGCTCGCGATCCTGTTCAGATCGCGTTCCATGTTCACGAAGTCGGCGGCAAGAATGCTGGGATTGATCCGTGCGGGCATGCTCACAGCCTACATTTCGGTATTCCGCGGCTGGCACCGCCGCCGGGTGGCAGTTGTTGTCGCCCAAGCCGTGCCATAACGACGACGAGTGTCAACCGGCGGCCAGCACCGCACCACCGCGATCGCGGGTGTCGCCGTCAGTCAGGCGCGCTTGGTGAGGAGCGCGATGAACATGGCGTCGGTGTTGTGGCGGTGCGGCCACAACTGCACCTGAGTCGGATCGCCCGCGAGATCGAGTCGTTCATCCGACAGCTCCTGGAGCACTTCGGCCGTCTCCACCGTCTCGAGGACGCCCGCGTGGCGATCGACCGCCGCAGCGACCACGGCACGCGTCTCGGCGACATGCGGCGAGCACGTGATGTAGGCGAGCATCCCCCCGGGTTTCAGAGCCGCGACCGCCGAATCGAGAAGTCGGGCCTGCAATGCTGTCAGCTCGGCCACATCCCTCGGCGTCTTCCGCCAGCGCGCCTCGGGTCGGCGCCGCAGAGCACCGAGGCCCGTGCAGGGCGCGTCGAGCAGGATGCGGTCGAACGACTCCGGGTCGCTCTGACCGATCGTCGTTCCGTCCTTCTCCCACACCGGCACGTCGAGCGGGACACCGGCGAGCGCCTTCCTCACCAGTTCCGCACGAGCGGGCACCAGTTCGTTGGCGACGAGACTCGCCCCGCCCGCCAAGGCCTCGGCCGCGAGAAGGGCGGCCTTGCCCCCAGGACCGGCGCACAGATCGAGCCACTTCTCCCCCTCGACCACGGGACGCGACCGGCTGAGGGCGAGCGCCGCGAGCTGGGACCCCTCGTCCTGTACCCGGATACGGCCGTCGTGCTCCTCCATCAGACGAAGCGGGTCGCCCCCGGAACCGGTGAACCCCACGGGCGAGAACCTGTCGGGATCGGCGTCCACGGGCGCCTCGGCGAGGCCCGGCAGAGCGATGAGGTTGACCTTCGGCGCAACGTTGTCGGCGGCGAGCAGGGCTTCGAGCTCGTCCGCGCGGCCCTCGGCCTCCAGCGAGCGCCGGAAGGCGCGCACCACCCAGGTCGGGTGGGAGGTGAGGGCGGAGAGCGCATCGTCGTCGTTGCGAGCACCGGCCAGCACACGTGCGCGCCACTCGTCCGGGGTGTGCCGCCCGATCTCGCGCAGTACGCCGTTTGTGAATCCCGTCGCCGAACGTGATCCGACCGTGCGCGCCAACGCCACCGACTCGTTCACTGCGGCGTGGGGTGCCACCCGGGTCGAGAGCAGCTGATGCGCACCGAGCCGGAGCACGTCGAGGATGGGCGGATCGATCTCGTCGACCGGACGGCCGGCGGCCTCGGCGATGACGCGATCGTAGTAGCCCTGCATCCTGAGGGTGCCGTAGGTGAGCTCCGTCGCGAGCCCGGCATCGGCCGCGTCGAGCCCTGCACGGGAGATCTTCGTCGGCAGCAGCAGGTTCGCGTAGGAATCCGACTCCCGAACGGCCGCGATCACCTCGTAGGCAACACGCCGAGCGGGCTGAACGTGCTGTTGCTGAGCATCCGGTCGCACGGACCGGCCCGAAGCGCTCTGCTTCCCCCGGCCTCGCTGCCCCCCTGAACCGTTCGCGCCGTCCTGCCGCCGCGGTCGCCGGCTTCCGCGATCGTCGCTCATGAGAGCACCACCTCCCGATCGCCGAGTCCCCGCCACCAGTCGGCGGCCGACATCGCCCGTCGTCCTGCAGGCTGCACCCGAATCAGTTCGAGGGGATGCGTTCCTGTCCCCACCAGCACCCGCTTCTCCCTGAGCACCACGGCGCCGGGAGCGAGCCGCCCCTCTTCTGGTGCCTCTCGGGCCGACTGCACCTTGAACCGCTCGCCATCGAGAAGCGCGAAGGCGCCGGGCTCCGGTGTCACACCTCGCAGGCGCGCGTACACGACGGACGCCGACTGGGAGAGATCGAGATGAGCATCCGCCAGTCCGAGCTTGGGAGCGAGAGTCGGCTCGCCCGACTGTTCGACGGCGGTCGCGGCACCGGTCGCGAGGTCGTCGACGGTGCGCGCCAAGAGGTCTGCGCCCGAGACGGCCAGCGATTCGAGCAGCTCGCCGGCGGTCTCGTCCGGTGCGATCGGCCTGCGGAGGTCCGCGAACACGGCTCCCGCGTCCAGTTGCGGCACCAGTTGGAACACCGCGGCGCCGGTCTCGGAGTCTCCGGCGATCACAGCGTGCTGCACCGGCGCAGCACCCCGCCACCGAGGTAGCAGTGAGAAGTGGAGATTGACCCATCCGAGTCTCGGCGTCGAGAGGAGTGGTTCTCTCACGAGCCCGCCGTACGCAACAATCGTGCCGAGGTCTGGTTCGAGGTCACGGATGCGTGCGGTCACCTCATCGTCGAGCCGATTCGCCTTGATCGTGGGGAGCCCCAGCTCGTCGGCCGCTGCAGCGACGGGAGACGGCGTCAGCACGCGCTTGCGGCCGAGTTCCGCGTCACGGCGCGTGATGACCGCGACGATCTGGTGCTCGTCGGCGAGTCGCCGGAGGGAGGGTACGGCGGCGGCCGGTGTGCCGGCGAAGACGAGGCGCATGAAGGTTCTTTCGGTTCTGAAGGATCGGAACGATTTTATCGCGGGCCGTGGACGACCCGATCGTGGCGACTAGAGGATGTCCGGATCGTCGAAGCGAACGCGCAGCGAGGGAGCCGGACGGAACCCGGATTTGCCTGCCGGCGCGCGCCGCCGCCTGGTCGCATTGCGCACATAGGCGGCTCGAACTGCAGCCGCGACCTCCTGCCCCTTCGCATACTCGAATCGCAGGATGCTGCGTACCTGTCCGTCCCCGTGCGGTGCCGGACCGAGCACGTCGATGAGCGAGCCGGGGTCGACAGCGTCGACGGTCTCGGCCACGACGTCCGCCGCGCCGGTGATCGAGGCCAAGCGGACCGCGGGAGGGAATCGCAACGCGCGCCGATCCGCCAGCTCGGTCCGCGCGTACTCGGACGTGCGGCCCGTGGCGAAGCTGCGTGCGAGCGCACCCGAGACCCCGACCAGGATCGTCGGAGCGCCCGGCGCGGCGAGAGCGGCGGCGTTCGACCACCACCGTAGACAGTCCTCGGCGACGCGAAGGGTTTCGCGTGCGAGCATCCTCTCGCCGTCGAGAAGCAGCACTGCCCGGTATCCCCCGGCCGCGATCGGCTCGGCACCACGTGTGGCGACCACGATCGCGGGCGCGTCCGTGACGGTCTGCAGCGAGTGCTCGCCGTCGGACACGATCACGCGCACTCCGGGGAAGGCCCGCCCCAGCTCCTCCGCGGTGCGGCCGGCACCCACCGTCACCATGCGGAATCGGTCGTGCTCGCAGTTGTCGCAGTGCCAGTCGGTTGCGAGCGCGCCGCACCACCCGCACGACGGCGTCGCGCCCGCGCGTGACTGCCCGAGAGGGCCGTCGCACCTGTTGCACCGTGCCGCCTGTCCGCATTTCGCGCACGCGAGCACGGGCGCATACCCCGGACGCGCGACCTGGATGAGCACCGGTCCCCGAGGATCGCCGCGGTCACCGGTCAGAGCGGCACGGGCAGCCTGCCACGCGGTCGAGGGGATGCGTGCCGCTCGCGCCACCGGCTCGGCCGCAGGCTGATTCGCCGTGAGCACCACCTTCGGCAGCACCGCACGCTCCGGCGACACCTCCGTGACCCAGCCGAGTTCGACGAGTCGCTGCACCTCCACGCTGCGAGTGAGACCCGCGAACACGAGAGCGCATTTCTGCAGCTCCTGACGCACGAGAGCCGCATCGCGGGTGTGGACGTACGGGCTCAACGGCTCCGCGTGCAGCGGATCGCTGTCGTCCCAGACAACGATCATCCCGAGTCGGGTTGCCGGCGCGTACACCACGGACCGGTTGCCGATCACAATCCGCGGCCCGCTCAACGCGGAGAGGAACGCCCGGTATCTGTCGGGGTTGGACTGCGCCGCGTCGACGCGTGCGACGGCAGCGGCCGGAGCGATCGCGGTGAGTGCGGCTGCGAGCTGGTCGAGATCGCGGTAGTCGGGTACAGCGATGATCGCTGACTCGTCACGACTCCAGCATCCGGTCGCCAGGGTCGCCAGCGTGACCGCCCACTCCCCCACCCAGCTTCCGTCGGGCAGTTGAGCGAGGCGTGGGATGGCGTCCAGCGCGAGGCGCTCATGCTGAAGCACGGCATCCTCGAGAACGCGCTTCCCGTAGCCCCGGACGGCAGGCTCGGCGATCGACGGGGCCGTTGGCGTCACCTCCGAGCCTGCCTTGACCGCTGCCGCTTCACGCTCGGCCAGCCAGGCCTTCTCGACACGGACCTGGCGTCCGGGAACGGCGAGCCGCAGGATGTCGTTCGCGGTACCCGCGCTGCGGTCTGCGACACGTCGTGCCAGCGACCAGACCTCCGGTGCGAGCACCGGCACGGGCGAGACCACCGATTCGATGGGACTCAGGGATCCGTCGAACGCGTCATCGTCGGCGGCAATCTCGGCGATGTAGCCGTCGGCGATGCGTCCGGCCGTGCGGAGCGGCACTTTGACCCGCACACCGGGTCTCGCTTCCGCCTCGAGCTCATCGGGGATCCGGTAGTCGAAGAAGTGATCGAGTTGGGGCAGCGCCGAGTCGATGACGACGCGGGCGACCCGCCCGGCCGCCACCACGGTCACAGTCTCGCGGCTGAGCGGAGGTCGTCGATCCGATCGAGGCGTTCCCAGGTGAAGTCCGGGAGCTCTCGTCCGAAATGACCGTAGGTCGCGGTCTGCGCGTAGATCGGCCGCAGGAGATCGAGATCACGGATGATCGCGGCCGGGCGCAGATCGAACACCTCTCGGATCGCAGCGATGATGCGCTCATCCGGTACCTTGCCGGTGCCGAAGGTCTCCACGTACAGGCCGACGGGCGCCGCCTTGCCGATGGCGTACGCGATCTGCACCTCGAGCCGGTCGGCGAAACCCGCGGCGACGGCGTTCTTCGCCACCCAGCGCATCGCATACGCAGCCGAACGGTCGACCTTCGACGGGTCCTTGCCGGAGAACGCGCCACCACCGTGGCGACTTGCGCCGCCGTAGGTGTCGACGATGATCTTGCGACCCGTGAGTCCCGCATCGCCCTTGGGGCCGCCGATCTCGAATCGGCCCGTCGGATTGATGAGCGTACGCACGTGCGACGACTCGAGCCCCGCTTCGTGCAGCACGGGAGCGATGATCTCCTCGATGACCTCAGCCTGCAACGTCTCGGTGCTCACGCTCGGAGCGTGCTGCGTGCTGAGCACCACGGTCTGGACCGACTTCGGCACGATCCCCTCGTACCCGATGGTGACCTGTGTCTTTCCGTCGGGTCGCAGGTAGTCGAGGATGCCCTCCTTGCGCACCGTGGCCAGGCGTTCGGCGAGACGGTGGGCCAGCCAGATGGGAAGCGGCATCAGCTGCGGCGTCTCCGTGGTGGCGTAGCCGAACATGATTCCCTGGTCGCCGGCACCCTGGCGATCGATGTCGTCGTTGCTCTGCTCGGCTCGCGTCTCGAGCGCGTTGTCGACACCCTGGGCGATGTCGGGAGACTGTGCGCCGATCGAGACGGAGACACCGCACTGGTTGCCGTCGAAGCTGACATCCGACGAGTCGTAACCGATCTCGACGAT
>Ga0256795_1000543_pt1 | contig 14878 bp, 12 predicted proteins | sample MC6MC0946MT_FD_186353 | JGI IMG/M metagenome (GOLD analysis project Ga0256795, IMG submission 186353) | Metatranscriptome of enriched soil aggregate microbial communities from Iowa State University, Ames, United States - MC6-MC0946-MT... | ecosystem: Environmental > Terrestrial > Soil >... | reverse complement strand
CGACGGCCAGGCCTCGCTGCTGTTCGGACCGTACGCGGGATTCAGCCCCAAGTTCCTGAAGACCGGCACGTGGTGGGACCTTCCGGGCTCTGTGCGGCCGAAGAACCTCATCCCGATGCTCGCTGTCGCCAAAGACAACTTCGATCTCATCAAGTATCTGGTGGGTGAAGTGCTCGCGAATCGGGCCAAGAAGGTCAAAGCGCTCCAGGAGTTCATGCCGACGGCCAAGAGCGAGGACTGGGAGCTCATCACTGCCGGTCAGCGCGTGCAGGTCATGAAGAAGGATGCGAAGAAGGGCGGGGTGCTTCAGTTCGGCACCGAGGTCATCACGTCGGCGGACGGCTCGATCGCGGGTCTGCTCGGTGCGTCACCCGGTGCATCCACCGCCGTTCCGATCATGCTCGACGTTCTGAAGCGGTGCTTTCCCGATCGCTACGACGGCTGGCTGCCGACCCTCACAGAGCTGATCCCGACCATCGGGACGACCCTGAACGACAGGCCCGCCGAGGCGAAGCGCGTCATCGCGGCCACCGCGGAGACGCTCAAGATCTCGGTCTGAGTCTGGACTTCTGAGCGGGACGGCTGCTATGGTCGACCCCGCTATGAAGTAGGAATCTCCTTTCGTCCCGCGTCCGAGGCTCAGTGCACTCGTTGACGCCGTCGACATAGCAGTTCGGGTGCTCCGCTGCGCAGGTCGACGGGCATGCCCGCGCGGGAACCGGCTCTTCGGAGCGCTCGAAAGGCGGTTCTCTTGACCAACGCACACTCACAGACCTCCCTCACCTCGGTCGCCGATCACCTCAAGGCCGACGGCATCTCGCAGAGCTACGGCGATCGCCGCGTGCTCACCGACGTCTCTCTCACCATCGCACCGGGCACACGTCTCGGGCTCATCGGCGAGAACGGCGTCGGCAAGTCGACTCTGCTTCGCATCCTCGCCGGAGCGGAGCTGCCGGACTCCGGCACGATCACCCGACCGCATCGCACCGGAATCCTGTGGCAGGAGGTGCGCGCCGACCCGACGTCGACGCTCGCGTCCCTCATCGAGGCCGCCCTGGCCGACGTGCGCTCGATCGAGCGATCGCTCGAAGCCACCGCGATGAATCTGGCCGCGAACGACACCGAGTCGGCCGCAGCGTACGAACGCGCGCTGGACCAGGCCGAGCGGGCGGACATCTGGACGATCGATGCGCGTCGAGACGAGCTGCTCGACGGGCTCGGCGTCGGGAACATACCGCTGGAGCGCCGGTTGTCGGAGGTCTCGGGCGGCCAGCGGAGCAGGTTCGCGTTGGCCGCGCTCCTCCTTCAGAGGCCCGATGCGCTGCTGCTCGACGAGCCGACGAACCATCTCGACGACGCTGCCGCGGCGTTCCTGGAGCGGCAGCTCGTCGCGTGGCGAGGTCCGGTGGCCTTCGCCAGCCACGATCGCGCGTTCCTCGACGGCGTTGCGACGAGCCTGCTCGACCTCGACCCGTCACGGTCGGGGACGACAGTGTTCGGCGGAAACTACAGTGCCTACCTTGCAGCGAAGGCCGATGAACGAGCCAGATGGGAGAAGCAGTTCTCCGACGAGCAGGACGAGCTGAAGACTCTCAAGTTCTCGGTCGATGTGACAGCGCGGGGGATCGCGTGGTCGGGCAAAGTGCGGGACAACGACAAGTTCGCCAAGTCGTTCAAGGGCGGCGCGCTCGATCGTCAGATCAGTCGCCGCATCAAGAACGCTTCGGGACGTCTCGACGAGCTCACAGAGAACCAGGTGCGCAAACCTCCGGCGATCCTGAGCTTTGCGGGGATTCCCACGGGTTCCCATGCGCTGGGCGAGGAGACCGGTGTGCTCCTTCAGGCGACGGATGCGAGAATCGGCGACCGGCTGAACGTCTCGGCCTTCCGTGTGGAGCCACAATCGCGCATCCTCATCACGGGTCACAACGGCGCAGGAAAATCGACACTGCTGACCGCGCTCGCCGGAGGGCTCGCGCTCGACGGCGGAGCGATCGTTCGGCGGAAGGGACTCAGGGTCGGTCTGCTCGAACAGGATGTGAGGTTCGTCGATCCCTCGGCGAGTCCGCGCCGCATCTACGAGCAGCAGGTGGGGGAGAAGCGGGCCGAATCGGTTCCCCTCACAGGCCTCGGATTGATCGCGCCACGGGATGCGGATCGCCCGGTCGGCAGGCTCTCCATCGGTCAGCAGCGGCGTCTCGCGCTCGCGCTGATCCTCGCGAGACCTCCGCACGTGTTCCTTCTCGACGAGCCCACCAACCATCTCTCCCTGTCGCTCGCGACGGAGCTCGAGGAGGCTCTCGGCGGGTATCCGGGAGCGGTCGTGGTCGCAAGCCACGATCGGTGGCTCCGCTCACGATGGGCGGGCGAGCGGGTCGAACTGCGGGAAGGGAGCCTTGCGACTTGAACTTCATTCGAACATATGTTCGAATGAGGCCATGAGATGGAGCGGACAGGAACTGACGACGGAAGAACCGTCGACCCTGCCCGGACTCGCGCGTCTCAACAACCTGGTGCGTTCGGTGCGCACCCCCGAATTCGCCGGCATCACCTTCCACGAGGTGCTGGCGAAGTCCGCCCTGAACAAGATTCCGGGCGGCGGGGGTGCGATGCCGTTCGGCTGGACGATCAACCCGTATCGCGGTTGTTCGCACGCCTGCGTCTACTGCTTCGCCCGACCGACGCACTCCTACCTCGATCTCGATGGCGGAAAGGACTTCGACAACGAGATCATCGTCAAAGTGAACGTGGCAGAGGTGCTGCGCAAAGAGCTCTCCAAGCCGAGCTGGGCGCATCACCCGGTCGCGCTCGGCACGAACACCGATCCCTACCAGCGTGCCGAGGGCCGGTACTCCCTGATGCCGGGCATCATCGAGGCGCTGGCCGACTCGGGAACGCCCCTGAGCATCCTCACCAAGGGCTCGTTGCTCCGCAGGGATCTTCCTCTGCTCGCCGCTGCGGCCGAACGGGTTCCGGTCGATCTCGCCATGTCGATCGCCGTGTACGACGATGAGCTGCAGCAGTCGGTCGAACCCGGAACCCCCACCACCAAGGCGCGGCTGGCGACCGTGACGGCCGTGCGCGAGCACGGGCTCTCCTGCTCGGTCTTCCTGATGCCGATCCTTCCCTATCTCACCGACACCCGGGTCCACCTCGACGAGGCGCTGAGGCAGGCCAAGGAGGCCGGAGCAACCTCGGTGCTCTACACGGCGCTGCATCTGAAGCCCGGTGTGAAGGAGTGGTACTACCTCTGGCTCGAGCGGGAACATCCGGAGCTGGTGCCGGTCTATCGCAGAATGTACGGCGGCGGCGCACACGCGCCCAAAGACTATCGACGATGGCTGGCCGCCAAGATCAAGCCGCTCATCCGAGCTCATGGACTCGAACGGGGCGAGGAGGATCCGTGGACGGGCGGTGTGCGATCGTCTGCACTCGGCACGCTGCGAGACGGTGACGGCGAACGGCGCGCGACCGCGGCAACCGGTGCGCGATCGACAGCGGCAAGCCAGGGGGTGATCGCTGAAGAGATCGGATCGGATGCGATCGGGCTCACGATGCTCGGAGTTCAACCGACGCTGTTCTGACGCCATCCGGGGTACAGACCCCCTGAATTCGGGGTACACGTCTACCGGACTCAGTGACATAATCCTTGCGGGACGGCTTCCGTTCGATGAAGCAGACCGCCCGGGGGTGAGAATGTCACTCGGCTTACCCAGCCATCTCTCGCGAGCCGCGAACTCGCGCGCTCTCGCGACGGCGGCGAGGTGGACGGCGCTGGCCTGTCTCGGGTCGGCCCTCGTCAATGTCGGGCTGTCGAACCTGACCGACGGCACCCCGGCCTCGTGGATCAGCATCCTCATCCTGATACCCATGGTGGTGCTCATGGTGCTGCTGGGGCGACGACGCACAGCGGTTCTGACCGTCGCCTATCTTGTGGTGGGAACGGTCTGCACCTACCTCTACGCCGTGACGATCCTCCGGGAGAACCCGGGCTACCTCGATACGAATCTGTTCGTGCTCGCGTTGCCGGTCGTCGCAATGACGCTCGTCGGTGGAACGGGGACAGGGGTGCGGGCGGGCATCCTGTGGGCCACGGCCGGTCTGGCACTGGCCGAGACGGCCGTCGTGCTCGCGGCACTGACCACCGGCCGCGAGTTCCGCACCGAGGCGATCTCGTTGGGCGCCTATCTGCTCCTCGTGGGTGTGCTCATCTTCGACGGTCTCACCCGAGGCTCGCGAAGTCGTCCGCAATCGGCACTGCACAGGTCGGTGCGCGATTCGCGGCTCATCGAGCTGCGCAGAATACTCATCGCCGACTCCACGGCGGACCTCCATGACACGGTTCTCAGCGATCTTCTCGCCATCGCCGGCTCGCGCCCGGGTCCGATCGGTTCGAAGCTACGAGCCAGGCTCGAAGCCGATCTGCGCGCCATCGGCCGGGACCCCAGCGCGCACGAAGCGCTCGACGGAGAGGAGATTCCCTCCGGGGACACAGACACGGACGCGTGGTTCGACAGCGAACTGCACAAAGCCATCGAGCTGGCTCGAGACGAGGGATTGGCCGTCGACGTCTCGGGGGATCGGGATGCCCTCGGCCTTCTGACGTCCGAGCGTCGCCGCGCCGTCGGCTTGGCGGCACGGCAGTGCCTGGTCAACGTGCTCCGGCATTCGGGTAGCGCCTCCGCCGAGGTCACCGTCTCCGCATCCGAGGAGGCGGTCTCCGTGATGGTCGTCGACGGCGGTCGTGGGTTCGCCCCGTCGTCCACTGAGGCCGACCGACTCGGACTTCGGCAGTCGGTTCACGACCGCATCGAGCGAGTGGGCGGAACAGTCACGATCTACTCGAGCGAAGACGTCGGCACGACGGTCATCATGGTCATCCCCCTGCACCCGTCGAGCGACGATGAGGCGGCGATCGCGCCGTGACGACCCTCGACGACGCCACGATCGTGCGGCTCCGGTCACGTCCCGCTGAACGCACGCCCCAGCGACTCGATCCGCTGGGCGTCCAATCCGCGTGGGCGCTCGTGCCGGTGCTCAGCGTCATCGCGGTGGGCTACGCGCTCTACTCCACCCTGACCCACCTCGATCAGTCGCGTGATCCGCTGCTCACCTGGCTGGGGTTCTCGGTGCTCGTGGTCGTCGCAGTCGCGCTGCCGGTGCGTGCGCACCCGGGGCGAGCTCCCGTCGGGATCTGGACACACGTGGGAATCGTGGGTGCGTGCCTCGTGGGCGCCTGTCTCTTCACCGCATCCGTCTGGGGAGGGAACCATCGCATCCAAGACGACTGGGGGCAGATCGTCATCGCGCTGTTCCTCGTCGCGATGGCACTCTATCGGCCGGTTCCCGAAGTGCTCGCTGTGGCGTCGGTGGCCGCTCTCGTGCTCGGCGCCACCGCTGTGTTCGAAGCCTCGTTCGTCGCCATCGTGACCAACCCACTCGTGTACTTCACCGTGGCCGCGACGCCGATCATCGCCTTGGCCTGCGGAGGCTGCGGGTACGCGTGGACCATGACGGGCGAGACGCTCGCTTGGCGGGAGCTGGCACGATCCGGTCAGGCCCGTCTCGAGCCCGAGCTGCTCGAGACCGCCCGGCGTATGGTCAACCAGGAGCGGATCACCAGTCTCAACCGCGAGGTCGTTCCGTTTCTGGCGGCACTGCTGGAGCGCGGTGACGTGACGGATGCGGACGCCGAGGAGGCACGCTCTCTCGCGTCGTCGCTCCGCAGTGCAGCGGTCGCGGCCGTCGATCGCACGTGGCTGGGGGAGACGCTCGCTCAGGCGCTGTCGGTGCGAGGCGAAGCGACCGGAGCGCTCGAAGGGGCGACGCGGGTCGACGATCCCCATCGGCTGGAACGCAGTTTCACCGGCGAGGAGCGAGCCGTCGTCGGCGCGATCATCGCAACGGTCGCGAAGCTGCCCGGCCTGGATGCGAGCTCGGTGGCGGTGGCCGCCAGTAACCCGGCATCCCCCGTGTTCGAGTTGACCTGCGCCACGACCGACAGCAGGCGTTCCATACGGCGTGAGCTGATCCCGTTCATCAGCGCGTTGCGCTCGATCGGCCTGAATGCCGGGATGCGATATGCGGCCGGACGTCTCTGCGTCCGTTTCGCCTACCCAGAAGGTGAGAAATGATGACTACCGGGGCTGCGTCGTCCGCACCCAAGCTCGCACCCATCCGGCTCGCTTTGCTCGATGATCACGAGCTCCTGCTCGACAGTCTCGCGAGCTGGATCGAGAAGAACGCACCGGACTTCGACCTGGTCGTCCGGGCGAGCACTTGGCTGGAGCTCGTGCACAGCGAAGCCTTCCCGACCGACCTCGTCATCATGGACCTGCAATTGCGCGAATCGGTCTCGATCGGTGCGAGGGTTCGCACGTGCCGCGCGGCGGGGGCCAAGGTCATCATCCTGAGCGCCGTCGACACGCCCGAAGACAGGGCCGCTGCGCTGGCGGCGGGGGCGGTCGACTACCTCACGAAGACCCAGCCCATGAGCGAGGTCCTGGATGCCGCGCTCGCCGCGATGGGCAGAGGCCCGGACGACGGCGGTCACCCGGCGGCACCGGTCGTGGAGACCTGGCGACCGAGGCCCGGCATCCGAGACACCGAGAAGCCGCATCTGAGCGACGGGGAACGCCAGGCGCTCACGCTGTACGCGGACGGACGCACCACCTCGGAAGTGGCGAGGGAGATGAACGTGCAGTATGAGACGGCGAAGACCTATCTGCGGCGGGTGCGGGAGAAGTACGGCAAGGTCGGTCGCCCGACGAGCTCTCGCTCCGACCTCATCCGTCGAGCAGCCGAAGACGGCTATCTGACCTGACACCCAGGCGTCACCCCGTAGGATCGGTGCGTGGCAAAACTGTATTTCCGCTATGGCGCGATGAACAGCGGCAAGAGCACCGCGATGCTTCAAGCGGCCTACAACTACGAGGAGCGCGGACACCGCGTGCTCCTTGCCAAACCGTCGATCGACACCAAAGGCGACATGGGCATCCTGTCGCGGCTCGGTGTGACACGCGAGGTCGACTTCCTCATCGCCCCCGAGAGTGACGCGTACGGCAAGTTCCAGCAGCACCGTGAGCGCACGATCAAGAGGTTCGACGTCGACGTCAGTTGCCTCCTCGTCGATGAAGCCCAGTTCCTCACAGAAGCCCAGGTGGACGATCTTCTTCGCATCGCCATCCTCGAGAACGTGCCGGTTCTCGCCTACGGCATCCGCACCGATTTCCAGACGGTCGCCTTCCCGGGCAGCCGACGTCTGCTCGAAGTGGCGCACAGTCTCGAAGAGCTGAAGACGATCTGCCGCTGCGGTCGCAAAGCGATCTTCAACGCCCGCAAGATCGACGGCGTGTTCGTGTTCGACGGCGACCAGGTCGCCATCGACGGCGCTTCGGTGAGCTACGAATCCCTCTGCGGCGCCTGCTACCTCCAGGAGAGCCAGGGCGTGCTGAACAACGGTCGCCGGCACTGGCCACTCGATCCTGCGGCCTACGTCACCGAACCGGACGCCGACTTCACCTGACCTCGCGCCGCCGAGCGGCAGTCTGGGAGCTCATCCATGAGAATTTCTGTGATCGGTTGCGGCTACCTCGGAGCCGTCCACGCTGCGTCGATGGCGAAGCTTGGCCATGAAGTGGTCGGCATCGATGTCGACGCGGAGAAGATCGCGCGTCTGGGCGTGGGCGATCCGCCGTTCTTCGAACCCGGACTGCCCGCGATCCTCGCCGAGTCCCTCGCCTCAGGACGTCTTCGCTTCACGACGGATGTGACAGCGGTCGCGGAGGCCGAGGTGCATTTCGTCGCCGTGGGAACGCCGCAGACCGCGGGCAGCGATGCGGCCGACCTCACGTTCGTCGATGCGGCGTTCACATCGTTGATCGGGAACGCGAAGCTGGGGGATGTGATCGTCGGCAAGAGCACCGTGCCGGTCGGCACAGCGGCACGGCTCGCCGAGCAGCTCGCCGCCGTCGCACCTGAAGTCACCCTGGCGTGGAACCCGGAGTTCTTACGTGAGGGTTTCGCGGTGCAGGACACGGTCAGCCCCGATCGTCTGGTGTACGGGGTTCCGGACGGCGAGGCGGGCGAACGCGCTGCCCGCATTCTCGATCAGGTCTATTCGAGCGCGGTCGCGGCGGGCACGCCGGTGATCGTCGCCGACTATGCGACGGCGGAGCTCGTGAAGGTGTCGGCGAATGCCTTCCTCGCCACCAAGATCTCCTTCATCAACGCGATGGCGGAGATCGCCGAGGCCACCGGCGCCGATGTGACCAAGCTGGCGGATGCGATCGGTCACGACAATCGCATCGGGCGTCGGTTCCTCAATGCGGGCGTCGGCTTCGGCGGAGGCTGCCTGCCGAAGGACATCAGGGCGTTCAGCGCCCGAGCCCGGGAGCTGGGGAAAGGCGACGCGATCGCGTTCCTCGACGAGATGGACAAGATCAACCTCCGCCGGCGCACGCGGGTGGTCGAACTCGTGATCGACTCGTTCGGCGGGGACGTGCGGGGACGACGCGTCGCGATGCTCGGTCTCGCCTTCAAGCCGCACTCCGATGACGTGCGGGACTCGCCCGCGCTCGATGTGGCCGTGCGGCTGCTCGAGGCCGGTGCCGACGTCGTGGCGACCGACCCGCAGGCGATAGAGAGCGCTCGGAGGCGCGCGCCCCAGCTCGCCTACGAGCCGTCGGTCGACGATGCCCTGCGCGACGCGGAGGTCGTGGTGCTCCTGACGGAGTGGCCGGACTTCGTGGGCCTTGATCCGGTGCGGACCGGTGAACTGGTGGCGGGTCGCCGGATGATCGACGGCAGGAACAGTCTTGATATGGCCGCCTGGCGTGCAGCCGGGTGGGAATACACCGGCCTGGGGCGCTGACCGGATCGGCTGGTCGGGCGGCAGGATGACCCCGGTTTTGGGTGTACAAGGAACCGCCCGTAAAAAGTGAGGATTTGTTAGGTTTGTCGCATGGCGCGCGACGAACCGACCCTTCCGCTCGCTTCCGCGACGGAGGAGCCCGCTTCGCCGACGGAGGAAGAAGAGCGAGACCGGCGTTCGCGGCGCACCCGACTCATCGTCGGACGGACCATCACCGCGGTCCTCTTCGCCGCCGTTCTCCTGGTCGGCTGGGTCGGAATCCGTGGGTTCATGGCCAAGCAGGCGCTTGAAAGCGCGATGCCGGACGCCCGATCCGTTCAGGCCTCCATCGCATCCGGTGACATCAAAGCCGCGGCTGTCTCGGCGGCGGATCTCGCAGACCGTGCACACGAGGCGGCGTCATTGACCGACGACCCCGTCTGGCGCATGGCGGAGGTCGTGCCGGTGGTGGGCCCGAACCTCGCTGCTGTACGGCAGACGGCCGGCGCTGCCGAAATACTGGCGGCGCAGGTCGTGCAGCCGCTCATCGGCGTCGCCGAACGGGTGGATCCGGCGCATCTCAAACCGGTCGGAGGCGCTGTCGACCTGGCGCCCATCGAAGCGGCGGCGCCACGGATGCTCGCCGCTCAGAAGGCCTTCCACCGGGCGGAGGCGTCCGTGAACGGTATCGATCGTAAGGACGTGATCGGTCCGGTCGGGTCGGCGATCGATCGTCTCGATGCGATGCTGGAAGGCGCTGCGCCCGGAGTCGACGCGCTCGGCAACACCGCCAGTCTTCTTCCATCGATGCTCGGGGCAGACGGCCCTCGTTCGTATCTCCTCCTCGTGCAGAATCCGGCCGAGCTGCGATCGACCGGCGGACTCGTCGGGGCCCTCGCTCTGATCACGGCCGACAAAGGCAAGGTGACGCTGTCCGGCCAGGTGTCGGGAACCAGCCTCCAGCCCAGCGACGAGCCCGTCACTGCCATCCCGGCGAGTACGCAGGGGCTGTTCGGGCCGCTGCTCGCGCGCTACGTGCAAGACGTCAACCTCACGCCGGACTTCCCTCTCGCCGCCGCGACGGCGTCGACGATGTGGAAAGCGAAGTACGGTGGCACGATCGACGGGGTGCTCGCCCTCGATCCCGTCGCCCTGACCCATCTTCTCGGCGCCACCGGACCCGTGGAGCTTCCGACCGGTGATTCGCTCACCCCGCAGAACGCGGTGCAGCTGCTGCTCAGCGATGCATACGCCCGCTGGGTCGATCCCGAGCAGCAGGACTCGTTCTTCGCCTCGGCGGCCGGCGCTGTGTTCGCCAAGGTCTCGGCCGGGGAGGCGGATGGCACGGCGCTCGTGAAGGCGCTCGCGCAGTCCGGTTCGGAGCGGCGCCTCCTGATGTGGAGCGCACATCCCGCCGAGCAGAAAGTGCTCGCATCGACCACGCTGGCCGGGCTGCTTCCCCGATCCACCCCGCAGACCGCAGCGCTCGGCGTCTACTTCAACGATGCGACCGGGGCGAAGATGGACTACTACCTCAAGACGCAGGTGCAGGCCGAATCGTCGAGCTGCCGAAGCGATGGCACCCCGGGAAGCCGGGTCACCGTCACCCTGACCAATGTGGCGCCCGCGAATGCGGGAGAGATGCTGCCGGCGTATGTGACGGGCGCCGGATGGTCGGGCGTCCCTGCCGGGAGCATCAAGACCAGAGTGGCCGTCTACGGGGCCGAGGGCGGCCTGCTGGCCCGGACGTCGAGTGGGGGTGCCGACTTCCCGGCGATCTCAGGCACGGATGCGGAGCGTCCCGTGAGCGTCTTCACGATCGAGCTCGCGCCGGGCGAGACGAAGACGGTGTCGGTCGACCTGCTCAATCTGCGGCAGCACGGTTCGGGCATGTCGGTCGCGGTGACTCCGACGCTCGCCGGGGCGGTACCCGAACTGGGGCCATCGCCTGATGCGGCCATCAGTGTCGGAAATTGCACCCAGGCAGTAAGATGAGAATTATTCATCTTTGATCCGCCCGGATATAACCGGGCCGTCGGAAGGCATCCGAATGGCCAAGAAGTTTCTCGTGGCGCTGATCGTCGGTATCGGCATCGCGCTCGCAGTACCCGCAGCCGCCGGTGCTCAGCCGTACACAGCAGGCAGCTCGTGCCACATCGACCCCTCGGTCGTGCATCCGGGAGGGCGGGCGACGTTCACCTGCGACCCCGGCACGTTCACTCCATCGGAGACCGTGGACTTCACCTTCTCCGGATACCACGTGTCGGGTTCCGCGGGTCACTTCCGCGGCGTCGCCACCGCCGACGGCGGCGTGACGACGGTCGTCACCACGCCGCCTGACGCGCAGGGCGCCTATCAGGTGACCGCAACGGGCGTCAGCAGCAGGGCTGCCTCCGCAGCGACCGTGACGGTGCTCCCGGGTGATCCGGCTGTGAGCCAGCAGACCGGAAACGACCCCAGTGCGAGCGCCAACGCGTCCGCACAGGCGAGTCTTGCTGCCACGGGCTCCACCATCGCGACATCGGCCGCATGGATCGGCGGTGGCCTCGTGTTCGCCGGCTTGATCGTCATGACCCTGCGGTCCGCTCGCCGTCGTCGCACAGCTCCCTGACACCGCGATCTCGGAATCATCCGGACGCGGTCTTGGTTGGACCTGAGGTGAGTACCGCGTCCCGCATCCCCCTGAACGTCCTCGATCTGGCAAGCCGTCCGCACGGAGGAACGAACGCCGATGCCGTGGCGGGCACCATCCGTCTTGCGCAAGCTGCAGAGGAACTCGGATACGAGCGCTTCTGGGTGGCCGAGCATCACGGGATGCCCGCCATCGCTTCGAGCGCTCCGGCCGTGCTCATCGCCGGAATCGCGGCGGCGACGAAACGCATCCGGGTGGGCAGCGGTGGGGTCATGCTCCCGAACCACGCCCCGCTGGTCGTCGCCGAGCAGTTCGGTACGTTGCGCGCTCTCTACGGCGATCGCATCGACCTGGGGATCGGCCGTGCTCCGGGCACGGACGGTGCCACCGCGATGGCGCTGCGCCGCAGTCCCGAGGGACTCGGCGTCGAGGACTTCCCGCAGCAGCTCCTCGACCTGTTCGGCTTCTTCTACGGCGGTTTGAGCGATGCGAATCCGCTGCACACGATCACTGCCGTGCCAGGACTGGGGGATGCTCCGCAGATCTGGCTCCTCGGCTCCAGCGGCTTCAGCGCGCAGGTGGCAGCCGCGCTGGGCATCCCGTTCGCTTTCGCGCATCACTTCGCGGGAGACAACACCGAGACGGCGCTCGAACTGTATCGCGAGCGTTTCGAGCCGAGTGACGTTCTCGCCGAACCGCACACCATGATCGCCGTCAACGTCGTCTCGGACGACGACCCGGAACGCGTTCGAGCGCTCTCGCTCCCGGGGCAGCTCTCGTTCCTCAGGATGCGCCAGGGCGCCAAACCGCAGCCGGTCTCCATCGAGGAGGCGCTCGCCTACGAGTTCTCGCCGCTGGAGCAGGAGTTCATCGCGGCGCGGAACGCACGCCAGGCAGTCGGTACCCCGGCCGAGGTGAAGGTGAGGCTCGAGTCCCTGCTGGACTCGACCAAGGTCGACGAGCTCATGATCGCGTCGGGCGCTGCAACGGTGGAGGGACGCATCCGTTCCCTGGAGATCGCGCAGGACGTGCTCTCCTGACCCGCGCAAGCCGTCGCCGACGGTTGTTTTGAGTCGTTCGTATCAGCGCCTACTATTGCGCTATGCATCCTGAGCACGAGAGCGAGCTGCGCGCGGCCGGTCTGCGCGTGACGGCGGGGCGCATCGCCGTTTTGGGGGCGCTCGAGACCGCCCCCCACAGCGACGCTGAAACGGTCTTCGGGGCGATCGCGCCGAGACTGCCCGGCACCTCGATCCAGTCGGTCTACAACGTGCTCACCGACCTCTGGGGCGCGGGGCTGCTCCGACGGATCGAACCGGAAGGCTCGAACGCGCGCTACGAGAGGCGTGTGGGAGACAACCATCATCACGTGGTGTGCTCGCGCTGCGGCGCGATCGGAGATGTCGACTGCGTCATCGGCGAGGCGCCCTGCCTCGAGCCGTCCAACGCCGGCGGGTTCACCGTGAACACCGCGGAGGTCACCTTCTGGGGACTCTGCCCGGACTGCCAGCGAGCCTGACCACTCCCACCGTCGACGTGCGGCCGGAACGACGAAACCCCCTCCCGAAGGAGAGGGTTTCAGCCGGTTGATGCTGTCGGGGTGACAGGATTTGAACCTGCGACCTCTTCGTCCCGAACGAAGCGCGCTACCAAGCTGCGCCACACCCCGAGTGGCCCGAAGGCCTCAATAAGAATACACGCTCGGAGAGGGGCGCGGTGACCACTCCCGGGCAGCCTGTCAGGCCGACGGCACCAGAGTGACGAGCGTCGCTTCCGGTCGGCAGGCGAAACGCACGGGAGCGTAGATCGATGTGCCGAGTCCGGCCGAGACGTTCAGGAACGCCGAACGGAAAGCGTGTCGCCAGATGCTGAGTCCCTTGACCTGTTTGCGCGGGATGTCGCAGTTCGTGACGAGTGCGCCGAAGCCCGGAACGCATACCTGGCCTCCGTGCGTGTGTCCGGCGAAGATCATGGCGGCGCCGTAGGTCACGAAAGCGTCGAGCACGCGTCGGTAGGGGGAGTGCGTCACCCCGATGGTGACCGTATTCCTGTCGGCGCGGGGCGCATCCGTCGGCCACGTCGAGTCGTCACCGTACGGGTCGTCTTCGCGCAGCTGATCGAGTGCTCCGGGGATGGACTCCACGCGATCGAAACCGATGTGGGCGTCGTTCACGCCGAAGAACTCGAGGTGGGTTCCTCTGATCTCGAGTGCGCCCGCGGCGTTGTTGAGATCGAGCCAGCCGAGCCCGTCGAAGTAGGCCGTCAGGGCCTTGTTGTCGAGCCGAGGTGCTGTCGACGTCTTCTTCTTCGACGGTCCAGCGAAGTACTTGAGCGGGTTCTTGGCCTGCGGTCCGAAGTAGTCGTTCGAGCCGTGCACGAACACTCCGGGCACACCGCGGAAGGGCTCGAAGGCCCTCTCGATCCCCCTCTGGCCCGCTTCGTGTCCGAGGTTGTCTCCCGTGTCCACGATGAGATCCGGTTTCAGCGCGGCCAGGGATCGCACCCACTCCTGTTTGTCGCGCTGCCACGGAGCCATGTGCAGATCTGAGAACTGGAGCACACGGATGGGCTCGGATCCGGGTGGCAGTACCGGAACGCTCACGCGGCGCAGCGTGTAGAGCTTTCGCTCCACGAGGGAACCCCAGGCGAAAGCACCGGCTCCGGCGGCGGCGAGCACCGCGAGAGCCGTGCCCGCCGCACCGAGTCCGGACCGTCGCGCCACGCTCACCCGCCTGCCGGGGGTGCTGCGGCCTTGACCGTGAGAGTCACTGTCGAGCCCTGCTTGGCAGCTGTTCCGGCGCCGGGATCCATTGTCTCGACGACGGCGTTCGGGTCGTTTCCACCGCCCTTGACGCTGACCTTGAAGCCCGCGAGGCTCTTCTGCGCGTCGGACAGTTTCTGCCCGACGACGTTCGGCAGAGCGACGAGAGAGGCGTTGCTCGTGTAGACGGTCACGACCGTCCCCTTGCCCACATTCGTGCCGGCGGCCGGGTCGGTCGCCGAGATCGCGCCCGCAGGCTGTGCCGAGTCCTGCTGACCGCCGTCGGCATAGTTCAGCCCGAGGCCCTTCAGGATGTTCTGAGCGTCGGCGGGAGACTTGCCGGAGAGATCGGGAACTGCGACCTGCACGCCCTGAAGGAGCTTCTGCGTCGGGCTCGGGAACTCATCGCCGCCGTACTTGCCGACCGCCGTGTTCATCACGTCGCGCATGACGGCGGTTCGGGCGAGTGCCGGGGTCGTTCCGTGTGTCGGGTAGATGCGGCGCATGTTGGCGTGACCGTCGATGTTGCCGACCCAGTACGCGCCGGCGACCTTCGTGGTCGCCGCGACGAGCCAGAGCTGCTCGTTGTTGTCGGTGGTACCGGTCTTGGCGAGCATGTCCTTGCCCGTCTGGT
>Ga0256795_1000534_pt1 | contig 15050 bp, 15 predicted proteins | sample MC6MC0946MT_FD_186353 | JGI IMG/M metagenome (GOLD analysis project Ga0256795, IMG submission 186353) | Metatranscriptome of enriched soil aggregate microbial communities from Iowa State University, Ames, United States - MC6-MC0946-MT... | ecosystem: Environmental > Terrestrial > Soil >... | reverse complement strand
GAACTCGACGCGGACTCCGAGCGTCGCTCCGCGTGACGGCTACCGCCCGCCGCTAGCGCGACGAGTCTCGCTAGGCAGCGCGGTTGGCCAGCGCGCGGACCAGGCCTGAGGCTTTACAGGTCTTCTGGCTCCAGCCATTTGGCCGCGACGTGGTCAGCGATCACACGGCGAACGGTTCCGCTCTTCGATCGCAGCACGATGCTCTCAGTACGGATGATCGGGCCTTTGCGACGAACACCGTCGACGAGTCCTCCGTCGGTCACACCCGTCGCGACGAAGAAGGTGTTGTCCCCCTTGACGAGATCGTCTGCGTCGTAGATGCGGTCCATGTCCAGGCCGGCAGCGATGCCACCAGCACGCTCCGCCTCGTCTTTCGGGGCGAGCTTGCCTTGCATGAACCCGCCGATCGCTTTGATGGCGCACGCTGTCGTGATGCCCTCGGGGCTTCCTCCGATGCCGATGCACATGTCGATGCGTGACTCGTACCGTGCTGCGTTGATCCCGCCGGCGACATCGCCGTCGAGCATCAGACGCGTCCCCGCACCGGCTGCCCGGATCTCCTCGATGAGTCCTTCATGCCGCGGTCGGTCCAACACCGCGATCCGCATCTCACCCACGGGCTTGTTCTTCGCCTTGGCCAGCTCACGGATGTTGTCGCCGACGGACTGGGACAGGTCGACCACCCCAGCGCCTTCCGCACTCGTCACGATCTTCGACATGTAGAAGACGCTCGAGGCGTCGAGCATCGAGCCGCGGTCGGAGACGGCGATGACCGACAGGGCGTTCGGACGGCCGGATGCGGTGAGCGATGTGCCGTCGATCGGGTCCACCGCGATGTCGACGGCTGGTCCGCGCCCGTTGCCGACGTGCTCGCCGTTGAACAGCATCGGCGCCCTGTCTTTCTCGCCTTCACCGATCACGACCACACCGTCGAAATTGACCGTTCCGAGGAACTTGCGCATCGCATCCACCGCGGCGCCGTCGGCCGCGTTCTTGTCGCCGCGTCCGATGAACGGGGTGGCGCGGATGGCCGCCGCCTCCGTGGCCCTCACCAGCTCCATCGCCAGGTTGCGATCCGGATGCAGGTACAGCGTGGCTGTGTCTGTGCTGGTCATGATGGGTCCTCCCGGACGGATTCTGCGACGTGTCGATGGCCGCCGAGCGGCGGTGCGGCCAGTTTATCCGCGGGGTGTCGTCGATGCCCGGAATCAGCACGAACGTTCATCCCGACTGCGCGAACGCGTCCGAGCAACGGTGAACCCTGTCCGGGCGGGCATCGGCGATGGCCTCGGTATGATGAGTCGCGTTCGACCCAACAGACTTCAAGGAGCCGCAATGCCCATCGCCACGCCGGATCAGTACGCCGAAATGCTCGACAAGGCGAAGGCCGGTGGGTTCGCCTACCCCGCGTTCAACGTGTCGTCATCGCAGACGATCAACGCCGTGCTCCAGGGTCTCACCGAGGCGGGCAGCGACGGCATCATCCAGGTCACCACCGGCGGCGCCGACTACTTCGCCGGCCAGACCGTGAAGAACCGCGCATCCGGTGCCATCGCCTTCGCGAAGTTCGCGACCGAGGTCGCCAAGAACTACCCGATCACGGTGGCCCTGCACACCGACCACTGCCCGAAGGATGCGCTCGACGGTTTCGTGCTTCCCCTGATCGCCGCGAGCGAAGAAGAGGTCAAGGCGGGACGCAACCCGATCTTCCAGTCCCACATGTGGGACGGCTCGGCCATTCCGCTCGGCGAGAACCTCCAAATCGCCGAAGACATCATCAAGCGCACGAAGGCGATCAACGCGATCCTCGAGGTCGAGATCGGTGTGGTCGGCGGCGAGGAAGACGGTGTCAGCCACGACATCAACGAGCACCTCTACACGACGCTCGACGACGCCATCCAGACGGTCGAAGCCCTCGGTCTCGGCGAGAAGGGCCGCTACATGGCGGCGCTCACCTTCGGAAACGTGCACGGCGTTTACAAGCCGGGCAACGTGAAGCTGCGTCCGGAGCTGCTGAAGACCATCCAAGACGGCCTCGCCGCCAAGTACGGTCACGGGCCGAAGCCGCTCGACCTCGTCTTCCACGGAGGATCGGGTTCGACGGATGCGGAGATCGCCGAAGCGGTCGCCAACGGTGTCGTGAAGATGAACATCGACACCGACACGCAGTACGCGTTCACCCGCACCATCGCGGACTACATGTTCAAGAACTACGACGGCGTACTGAAGATCGACGGCGAGGTCGGCAACAAGAAGGTCTACGACCCGCGTGCGTGGGGCAAGGTCGCCGAGACCGGCATGGCGGCCCGTGTCGTCGAGGCCACGCACCAGCTCGGTTCGGCCGGTCACTCCGGCAAGTAGTTCCCGCGGCGGTCGGGGTTCGCCCCGGCCGCCGTTTCGCATCTTCAGGGAGGACGGCCGACGTGGCCGACGACGACAGACAGCGCGACGAACGACCGCGCCCCCGCTACGGCGAACTCGCGCCCGAGGGCTGGCAGTGGCGGCCTCCTGCAGATGCGGACCGGCTCGACACCTCGCGTCCCGCGCCGTCCGACCCGACGGAGACGCCCGACGCGCCGGCCGGGCTGCCGACACAGCACCAGCCGGGCCGGCACTTCAGCGCGGACGAAACCGATCCCGACGCCGCTCCCCCGCAGCTGCGTCGCTCGGCACCGCGCTGGAATCTCGGATGGACCATCGGTCTCCTGATCCTGGGATTCCTGGGCATGTCGTACTCGATCGGAACCCTGAACGCCCTCCCGTCCGCGATCCAGCTGCTGCACACGAATCAGGGGCTCGGCGACTACACGCCGGCTCCGTCGGTCGCGGGCATCCTCACGGCTGGGTCGATCACGATGGGTGTCATCTGGATCGCTTCGGCGACGATCACGACACTGCTGCTCGTGCGTCGGAGACTGTCCTTCTACGTTCCGCTGATCGCCGGCGTCATCGCTTTCGTCGCTGTGATCGTGTTCTTCTCGTTCGTGCTCTCCACGGATCCAGCACTCATCGACTTCTACAGCGGCGTGACGCCGGCGACCCCGACTCCCTGACTCAGGCCGAGACGACCGAGCGCGTCTCCTTCAGTCCGTCCAGAAGGCTCGTCGTCGGACGGCCGATGAGCTCACTCAGCGTCGGCGCCGCATCCGAGAGGGCGCCATCGCGGATGTTCGCGTCGAGTGCGACCACGAAGCCGACCGTCCCGTCGTCGAGTCCCGCTGCGCGCAGGATCTCCGCGTGCTCGTCCGAGGTCACAGCACGGTAGACGACGTCCCGCCCGAGGATGTTCCCAATCGCGTCGGCAAGCTCGTCGAAGGCCCACGCCCGGTCGCCGGAGAGCTCGTAGACGGCTCCGTCGTGACCGTCCGTCGTCAGAACGACGGCGGTCGCCTCGGCGAAGTCCTTGCGTGTCGCACTCGCCACGCGACCATCACCGACGCTGGCGACGATCTCACCGGTCTTCTCCGCGATGTCGATCTGGCCCGCGTAGTTCTCGGTGTACCAGTTGTTCCGAAGGATCGTGACAGGCAGCCCGGATGCGGCGAGAAGCTCCTCCGTCGCCTTGTGCTCCGGCGCCAGGACGAGATCGGTGTCGGTCGCGTGCGGCGCGCTAGTGTAGACGATCCGGCCCACTCCGGCAGCCACGGCCGCGTCGATGGCGTTCTTGTGCTGCGCGACTCGTCCTCCAGGCTCACTGCCGGAGACGAGCAGCAGCACATCCGCGCCCTCGAATGCCGGTGCGAGAGTCTCGGGACGGTCGAAATCGATGGTTGCGGTGGGCACGCCGCGTGAGGCGAGGTGAGCGAGCTTCTCCTCCGAACGTCCGAGCGCCCTGATGTCGGACGGCGCGACACCCTTCTCGAGGAGGCTTTCGACGACGAGACGTCCGAGGTGTCCGGATGCTCCGGTGACGACGATGGTCATAGTGATGGTTCCTTTCGATCGGTCTCCTGCAGCAACAGGGGTGACGATCGATAACTTCCCGAGGGCAGGTACCCACTTTTTGGTAAGTTACTGACGTGGACACCAGTTTTCCGTCGTTGAACGGATTCGGCTTCACGGATGGGGTCCTCCCGTCCGCCTGCCCGAGTCGCGTCGTTCTCAATCACGTCACCAGCACGTGGGGAGTTCTCGTTCTCGTGGCGCTCTCCCAGCGCGATCATCGCTGGGGCGAGCTGCGTCGCACGGTTCAGGGCATCAGCGAGAAGATGCTCGCCCAAACGCTCAAGACCCTCGAGAAGGACGGCTTCGTGCTGCGAACTGCGCAGCCGACCATTCCACCGCGCGTCGACTACAGCCTGACCGAACGCGGACGCGAGGTCTCGGCCCGTCTGCTTCCGCTCATGTCATGGATCGCGGAGAACGCCGACGACATCCTGGACGTTCCCGCGTGACGGCGATCACCGACGTCGGCCGAGTGCGAACCCGTTCGGTGTCACTGGATGTCCTGCGTGTGACGGCGATCCTCGGCGTCATCGCGATCCATGTGTTCGGCGGGATCGTCACCAACCCGGCCATCCGAGGTTCGGGAACCTGGTGGGCGGCGTCGGCGGTCGACGCCGCCAGCGTCTGGGTCGTGCCCGTGTTCGTGATGGTGAGCGGGGCGCTGCTGCTGTCTCCGCGGGCCCATGCGTATGGCCCGGCGAGCTTCTACCGCAAACGTCTCCTGCGCCTTGGTCCAGCGTTCGTCTTCTGGCAGGTGTTCTACATCGTCGTGGTACGCATCCTGCTGAGCCATCAGCAGCTCGGAGTGAAGCAGACGTTCTGGCTCGTCGCAGACGGCACGACGTACACGCATCTCTATTTCCTCTGGTTGATCGCCGGTCTGTACGTGGTGGCACCGGTTCTCGCCGCGTTCCTCGCCGGCGGCGGTCCCCGCCGAGCGCTCGTGTTCGCAGCCTCGGTGCTCGGCTTCACCGTCGTCGTGGTCGGTCTCTCGGGGCTGTCAGCGCTGGCCGGCGACCCGCATCCGATCGTCTTGAACGCCCTGACCCAGTGGATGCCATACGTCGGGTATTTCTTGGCCGGCTGGGCACTGAGAAACGTGGTGCTCCCGGCCGGATGGACGATCGTGGTCGCGCTGGTCACCGTCGGGCTGCTGGTGGAGACTCTGTGGCAGCACGGAAGCGCATCCCCACCCGAGCTGCTTCAAGCGCTCTCGCCCGCGGGATATTACGGTGCGATCGTGGCCGCCGCGTCGGTCGGCGTCTTCGTGGTCGCACAGAGCGTGTTCTCGCGGCTCACCACGGTTCCCGCGCGTTTCTCACGATCCTTGGCCGCACTGTCTGACGCCTCGTTCGGGGTCTTCCTAGTGCATTTCTTCTTCCTCGTGCTCGCCATCACGCTGTTCCCCGCTCTCAACAGCGCCCGTGCGGTCAGCGTGCCGGTCTCCGTCGCTCTGTGGGCCGGGATCGCCGTCGTCTCGTTCGCGGTCAGTCTGGGAGCACGGCGGGTGCCGGGCATCCGTCGACTGTTCTGACGTCGTGATGCCGAGGCTGTCCACGCCAGGGCTGTCCACGCAGGACCACGCCGGTGCACGAGACTACGGGCGGGTGCGGGTGTCCTGCTTGCGAAGCTCCTTCGGCAGCGAGAACATGAGGTCTTCCTCGGCCGTCTTGACCTGCTGCACATCGCCGTATCCCGCACTGCGGAGATCGTCGAGCACCTCTTGGACGAGGACCTCGGGGACGGATGCGCCACTCGTCACGCCGACGGAGGCGACGCCGTCGAGCCACTCCTGCTTGATCTCGCTCGCGTAGTCGACGCGGTAGGCGGCCTTGGCCCCGTATTCGAGGGCGACCTCGACGAGCCTCACGGAGTTGGACGAGTTCGCCGACCCGACGACGATCACCAGGTCGGAGTCTTCTGCGACCTTCTTGATCGCGACCTGCCGGTTCTGGGTCGCGTAGCAGATGTCATCGCTGGGCGGATCCTGCAGGTGCGGGAAGCGCTCGCGAAGTCGGCGCACGGTCTCCATCGTCTCGTCGACCGAGAGCGTGGTCTGAGACAGCCACACGACCTTCTCCGGATCTTTCACGACGATGTTGTCCACGTCGTCCGGGCCGTTCACGAGTGTCACGTGATCGGGGGCTTCGCCCGCCGTTCCCTCGACCTCTTCGTGGCCTTCGTGTCCGATGAGCAGGATCTCGAAGTCGTCACGGGCGAAGCGCACGGCTTCTCTGTGCACCTTCGTCACGAGTGGACACGTGGCGTCGATCGCCTGCAGACCGCGATCGGCCGCCGACTGAACGACGGCGGGTGAGACACCGTGGGCGCTGAAGACGACATGGGCGCCAGTGGGCACCTCGTCGACCTCGTCCACGAAGATGGCGCCCTGCTGTTCGAGCGTGGAGACGACGTGCACGTTGTGCACGATCTGCTTGCGCACGTACACCGGGGCGCCGTAGTGCTCGATGGCCTTCTCGACGGCGACGACGGCGCGGTCGACGCCGGCGCAGTAGCCGCGGGGAGCCGCGAGCAGCACCCTCTTGTGTCCGACGACCGGGGTATCCTTGAGCCGGCCTCGCGCACCGGGAATTCTCGGCATTGGCAGGCTGATGGTTGCGTCGCTCACCCCTCAATCCTAGGTGAGCGCGCTGAGCACTCGATGGGAGACACCGGTGACGTCAACGACAGGTGCGCCGTCGATGGAGGTCGGTCCCCCGACAGCCGACGCGCCCTGGCCCGTCGCCACCCTCTCGAGCAAGATCCGAGGATGGATCGAACGTCTCGGAACCGCTTGGGTCGAGGGCGAGATCACCCAGTGGGGCATCTCGGGCGGCAACGTCTACGGCAAGCTCAAAGACCTGAACGAGGATGCGACGATCAGCTTCACGATCTGGTCGTCGGTCAAGGCGCGCATCCCCGCAGACCTCAAACAGGGCGACCGTGTGATCGCCGCCGTCAAGCCCAACTTCTGGGTCAAGGGCGGAACGCTCACCATGCAGGTGTACGACATGCGTCACGTCGGTCTCGGCGACCTGCTCGAACGCCTCGAGCGCTTGCGTGCACAGCTCACCGCCGAAGGGCTTTTTTCACTCGATCGCAAACGGCGGCTGCCGTTCCTCCCGCACCGCATCGGGCTGATCACCGGCAAGGACTCCGACGCCGAGAAGGATGTCCTCCGCAACGCACAACTGCGCTGGCCGCACGTCGAGTTCCGCATCATCCACGCCGCCGTCCAGGGCGACCGCACCGTCACCGAGGTCACCGCTGCGATTCGCACTCTCGACGCCGATCCTGAGGTCGACGTGATCATCGTCGCCCGCGGAGGAGGAGACTTCCAGAACCTTCTGGGCTTCAGCGACGAGATCCTCGTTCGCGCCGCAGCAGCCGCGACGACACCCATCGTCAGCGCGATCGGACACGAGGCCGACCGACCCCTGCTCGACGAGGTCGCCGACCTCCGAGCATCCACACCGACCGACGCCGCGAAGCGGGTCGTCCCCGATGTCGCCGAGGAGATCGTGCGCGTCCACCAGGCCCGGGCCAGGATGGGCATGCGTCTCACGCACCTGATCTCCGCCGAGATCGACCGGATCGGGCACCTCCGCTCACGCCCGTCCCTTGCGTCGTCGAGCTGGATCGTCGACTCCCGCGCCGAGGAGCTGACACGTTTCGTGGCGCGCGGAGCCGAGCTGGTCGAACGCGCGATCGATCGCGAGAACATCCGCACGGCCGAGCTCCGCGGTCAGCTTCGAGCCCTCTCCCCTCAGGGCACGCTCGACCGCGGATACGCCATCGCACAGCTCGCGGGCGGTGCGGTTCTCCGATCGCCCGAGGAGGCCCCTGACGGCGCGGCTCTGAGGATCACCGTCGCCGGCGGCTCGCTGACAGCGGTGGCCGACTCGCTCGCAGACTCCGACTCGCTTGCAGTCTCCGACTCGCTCCCAGACTCAGGCGACGGACAGAACGACAAATAGAATGGATGCCATGCCCACCACCGAGGACAAGAGCCTCAGCACCTCGACGCTCAGCTACGAGGAGGCACGCGACGAGCTCGTGCGTGTCGTCGCGGAGCTCGAGCAGGGCTCATCCACCCTCGAACAGTCCATCGCCCTCTGGGAACGAGGCGAAGCGCTCGCCCGCCGGTGCGAGGAGTGGCTGATCGGCGCCAAAGCCCGCTTGGATGCGGCGCGTGGCGGTTCCGGGTCCACTCCGGCTGCGGGAGCCCCTGACTCCGAATGACACCGAGCAAGAAGCCACCCGCCGTGGTCGCCGAGCTGGGCCGACCCGAGACGCCCGCGGAGACGGCCGAGCGCAAAGCGCAGAACTCACGCAATCACCGCAATCGGCAGACCATCAACAACCTGGTCTATTCGCTGATCGCAACCGTCGGGCTCGTCGCCGTGATCGTGCTCTTCGTTCCGCGCGGGAATCCCGTCGACTCGACGCCCGCAGTCGACTACGCGTCGATCGCGGCGGAGGCACAGGGCTCCGAGCCCGCCAGACTCCTCGTGCCGTCCCTGCCGTCCGGCTGGAAGTCGAACAACGCCCAGCTGAACACGAAGACCCCCGACGGCGTGGACTCCTGGTACATCGGCCTTCTCACACCGAAGGGCGAGTACATCGGCATCCGTCAGGGCTTCGACGCCAATGACAGCTGGATCGCCGAGCAGGTCAACAAGAGCATGATCAAGGGCACCACCACGATCGACGGTGTGAAATGGGACGTGTACGACAACCGTGCGTCCGGTCAAGACAATGGTGACGTCGACTACGCACTGGTGAACACGACGGGCAAGAGCTCGATCGTCCTGTTCGGCACGGCCGTCGACAGCGAGTTCCGTACGGTGGCGCAATCGCTCGCCGATCAGATCGACCGACTCGGAGGTTCATGATGGGAATGCCACGGCCGTCACGGGTGTGGGATGCCATGCTGCGGGGCAACTCGCGGTTCGTCGGTGGGGAGCCGGAGCATCCGCGTCAAGACGTCGAGCGCCGCGAGACCGTCGCAGGAGGGCAAGCACCTCTCGCCGCCATCTTCGGTTGCAGCGACTCCCGGCTCGCCGCTGAGATCATCTTCGATCTCGGCCTCGGCGACGCCTTCGTCGTGCGCAACGCCGGACAGGTGATGTCCGACTCCGTGCTCGGATCGCTCGAGTACGCGGTCGGCGTGCTGCACGTTCCGCTGATCCTGGTGCTCGGCCACGACGAGTGTGGGGCTGTGCGTGCGGCGATCGACTCCCAGGCACAGGATGCGGACGCTCTGCCTCCGCACATCGCCAACCTGATCGCCCCCATCGTCCCCGCGGTCCACCGCGTCGCCAACACCTCGCTCGGCCAGGCCGTGGACACGTCGGTGGTCGACGCGGGTGAGGTCGGCCGCGAGCATCTGCGCGACACGGTCGCCGAACTGCTCCAAGAGTCCGAGATGATCAGCGCTGCGGTCGCCGACGGTTCGTTGGCTATCGTTGGTGCCAACTACCGACTTCAGGAAGGTCGGGTCGTTCCCGACGTCGTCGTCGGACTGGCCGACCCGGCCACCGACTGAAACCGCACGGAGGACAGGCCACCAGCCCGTCCGCATCCGTGCCCCAGAAAGGAAAACACACCGTGGTGGACACCCAGGCGGACTCCGGCTTCCGCATCGAACACGACACGATGGGCGAGGTCCGCGTACCCGCGGACGCTCTCTACGGCGCGCAGACGCAGCGGGCCGTCGAGAACTTCCCCATCTCGGGTTCCGTGCTCGAGCCGGCGCAGATCGCTGCTCTCGCGCGCATCAAGAAGTCGGCGGCTCTCGCCAACTCGCGCCTGGGCGTGCTCGACCAGGCGATCGCCGACGCCATCGCCGCAGCTGCCGACGAGGTCGTCAGCGGCAGCCACGATGCCGAGTTCCCCATCGACGTCTACCAGACCGGGTCCGGAACGTCGTCGAACATGAACATGAACGAGGTGCTCGCCACGCTCGCGTCGCGTCGTCTCGGCTCGCCCGTGCATCCCAACGACCACGTGAACGCGTCGCAGTCGTCGAACGACGTCTTCCCGACATCCGTCCACATCGCCGTCACCGGCGCACTGATCGACGACCTCATCCCCGCTCTCGACCATCTCGCCGTCTCCCTCGAAGAGAAGGCCGAGCTGTGGGCGACCGCGGTCAAGGCCGGTCGCACGCACTTGATGGACGCCACTCCGGTCACACTCGGCCAGGAGTTCGGCGGGTACGCCGCGCAGATCCGTCTCGGCATCGAGCGGGTGCAGTCCGCCCTTCACCGCGTCGCAGAGGTACCTCTCGGTGGCACGGCGGTCGGCACCGGAATCAACACCCCGCTCGGCTTTCCCCAGCTCGTCATCGAACTGCTCACGCAGGAGACCGAGCTGCCGATCACCGAGGCACGCAACCACTTCGAAGCCCAGGCCAACCGGGATGCGCTGGTCGAGACCTCTGGCGCCCTCCGCACCATCGCCGTCAGCCTCACCAAGATCTGCAACGACCTGCGGTGGATGGGCTCCGGTCCGAACACGGGTCTCGGAGAGCTGCACATCCCCGACCTCCAGCCCGGCTCGTCGATCATGCCCGGCAAGGTCAACCCGGTCATCCCCGAAGCGGTGCTCATGGTCGCCGCGCGGGTCATCGGCAACGACGCGACCATCGCGTGGAGCGGCGCCTCCGGGATCTTCGAGCTGAACGTGGCGATCCCCGTGATGGGAACAGCGCTGCTCGAGTCGATCCGCCTGCTCAGCCAGGGAACCCGTGTGCTGGCCGACAAGACCATCACCGGCCTGGAAGCGAACCTCGAAAGGGCGCGTGCCCTCGCAGAGTCGTCCCCCTCCATCGTGACGCCGCTCAACCGCGTGATCGGGTACGAGGCGGCGGCGAAGGTCGCTAAGCACTCCGTGGCCAACGGGATGACCGTGCGCGAGGCCGTGATCGATCTCGGTTTCGTCGACCGCGGTGAGGTGACCCTGGAGCAGCTCGACTCGTCGCTCGACGTGCTGAGCATGACCCACCCCGGCTGAGGCCCGCTGGCCCTGCTGCCCCGCCGCCCGTGCTGCCCCGCCGGCCCTGCTGCACTGGCGTCGGAGTTTCCGCCCCGCGCCGCCGATTTCTCCGTCATGTCGGAAGAATCGGCGGCGCGTCGGCCGATTTCTCCGCCGCGGTCACGACCGCAAACCAGAAGCCCGCCAGAAGGAACGGACCAAACGGGATGTGGTGCCCTGTTGCCTGCGAATAACCCCGACGACCCACGAGCACGGCTAAGGCGGTAATCCCCGCAGACACAGCGGACACGGCACCGGCGACGATCACGGATGCGGCGCCCAGCCCGGTTGCCGCGAGCGCGAGTGCGAGCATCCCGGCCAGCTTGGCATCTCCCATCCCCAGGCCCCCGCCGAGCGCCAGCGCGCCCATGACCGCCAGAGCCAGCGCGCACACCGCCAGGGCCTCTCTGAGTGCTGGACCACCCTGTCCCGCGTTCAGCACAACTCCGGTGGCAGCAAAGGCGTAGCCGGGCAGCACCAGGGCGTTCGGTAGCCGCTGTTCGCGCATGTCGGTCACAACAAGCGGCACCGTGACGGCGGCGACATACCCGACGGCGACCACTTGGCCCGGCGACAGCCCGAACGCGACCCCCACCCGGATCAGGACATCGAGCACCACAGCCACACCGGCGAGCCCCGCCAACGCCTGAAGCGCCAGCACCGCCCGCGCGCCCCGCACCCCCGACACGCCCGCTGCCCGCTCACCGCACTCCCCCATACCCGGAACGCTAGGGCAGGCTCAGGACACAATCGCGTTCCCCACAGACTCCACGCTCATCCACAACCGCGTCGATGCCCGAGGCACGATTCAAGCGCCCACACGCACCACGGCGCCCGTCCCCCTGTTGTACTCGGGACGGACGCCGTCGCGCGCGCTTTCGCCTAGGCGCGTTTCGCCTAGCCCACCAGGGCTAGCTCAGTTCATTGCCTTCCAGCATCTCGGTCACCAGCGCTGCGATCGCCGACCGCTCCGACCGCGTCAGGGTGATGTGGCCGAACAGCGAGTGGCCCTTGAGCGTCTCGATCACCGAGGCGACACCGTCGTGCCGGCCCACTCGCAGGTTGTCGCGCTGTGCGACGTCGTGTGTGAGCACCACCCGCGAGTTCTGGCCGATCCGGCTGAGCACCGTCAGCAACACGTTGCGTTCGAGCGATTGGGCCTCATCCACGATCACGAACGCATCGTGCAGCGAGCGGCCCCGGATGTGCGTGAGCGGCAACACCTCGAGGATGCCGCGATCCTGCACCTCGTCGAGCACGTTCTGGGAGACGAGAGCTCCGAGCGTGTCGAACACCGCCTGACCCCACGGGTTCATCTTCTCGCCCTGATCGCCCGGAAGGTACCCGAGCTCTTGGCCGCCGACCGCGTAGAGCGGACGGAACACCATGATCTTCTTGTGCTGCTGCCGTTCGAGCACCGCCTCGAGTCCTGCGCACAGCGCGAGCGCCGATTTGCCGGTCCCCGCACGACCGCCCAGCGACAGGATGCCCACCTCAGGATCGAGGAGCATGTCGATGGCGAGTCTCTGCTCGGCCGAGCGTCCGTGCAGACCGAAGACGTCCCGATCTCCGCGTACGAGCTTCAGCGCACCGTCGCCGGTCACCCGGCCCAGGGCCGAACCTCGGTCGGAGTGGATGATGAGGCCGGTGTTGACCGGAAGGTCGGCGACGAGGGCTGTGCGCATCCCCTCGTTCTCGTAGAGGTCGGCCATGGCTTCGGAGCCGAGCGTGATCTCGTCCAGACCCGTCCATCCCGAATCGACGGCCAGCTCGTGACGGTACTCCTCGGCCGCGAGTCCGATGGATGCGGCTTTCACCCGGAGAGGGAGGTCTTTCGACACCACGGTGACGGCGAGTCCGTCGTTGGCCAGGTTCTGGGCTACGGCGAGGATGCGCGAGTCGTTGTCTCCGAGCTGGAGTCCGCTCGGCAGCACCGACATGTTCGAGTGGTTCAGTTCGACCCGGAGGGATCCCCCCTCGCCCACCGGGATGGGGAAGTCGAGCCGTTCGTGTTTGACTCGGAGCTCATCGAGGTTGCGGAGCGCCTGCCTCGCGAAATAGCCGATCTCCGGGTCGTTCCGTTTGCCCTCCAGCTCTCCCACGACGACTACTGGGATGACAACGGCATGCTCGGCGAATCGGAAGATCGCCTTCGGATCGGACAGCAGCACCGAGGTGTCGAGCACATATGTGCGTTCCGACTGCTCGAGGTGACGGCTGGACGTTCCGGACTCTGCCGGCTGTCGGGTTACTTGTTCGGCCACAACCACTCCCGCCCCGTTCGCTCCGCGGAGCTCCCGGATCTGTCGACGAGTCGGCCGGTTGGGTTTCGAAACGAACTTACGTGGCCGTCTCGATCGGGCGCCGTGCCCGATAGCTCGAAGCTACGCCGACCCGCCGACACTGACGAGCGACACGCCCGCCAGAAATATTAACCGTGGGTAAACACTGCCCCAGTGCGGGGGACGGGGTTCCGCGACGTCCCGGTCAGATCGCCGAGCCGTACGAGACGAAGGCTGCGCGCAGCATCTCGAATGTGTCGACGGTGGTACCAGCGTGCACGCTCAGCCGAACGTTCGACGGACGGATCGTCGACGTGATCCCGTGATTGTGCAGGGATGCGCTCAGAGCGGTCAGATGCTGGGCGGCCGGTTCGAGCACGACCATTCCCGCGCGTTCGGCGGCCGTGCGGGACGAGCCCACCGGGATCGCGTATTCGTCGGCGAGCTCGAGGACGCGCTCCACGTTGTCGGAGACGGCGGCGTTGATCTCTCCGACCCCGACGGATGCGATCTCTTCGAGCGCGGCCGCGAATCGCGCCTGAGCGACGCAGTCCGGGTTGCTGATCGAGAACGCTCTGGCACTCTGGCTCGGCTCGGCGACCTCGTCGAACATCTCCGTCGCATCCGTACCGGTGAAGCCGCTCATAACCGGCGTGAGGTGGTCCAGCGCTCGCTCGCTCACAGCGAGGAACCCTGTGCCCCAGCCGGCTCGCGCCCACTTCTGTCCGCCGGCGACGACGACGTCGGCGACCTCGTACGGTACGTCGACCACACCGAACCCCTGTATCGCATCGACGATCAGCAGCCTGTCCCCGATGACCTGCCGGATTCCGTCGATGTCCGCGAGATAGCCGGTGCGCGAATCGACGAGGCTGACCGCGACGGCCGTCGTGTTCGGTCCGACCTGCTCGCGGAGCTGTCCCGGGGTGACCCTGCCGTGGTCGGTTTCGAGCCAGGTCGGCGTGACGACGTGCATCGCCTGCGCAGCACGCACGGCGGCATACGTGATGCTCGGGAACTCGCCCTTCGAGAGCAGCACCTCACCGCCGGTGAGGCCGAACATCGCGTGCATCAGCCCTGTGCTGGTGTTCGGCTGGAAGACGATCTGGCCGGCTGCGAATCCAGCGAGCGCGGCCACGGCTTCGCGCACCCGCAGATCCTCCGCCCGCATCCGTTCGATGCTGCCGTAGCGTCCCCGGCTGAGGATCTCGTTCTGACCCGCGGTCTCGGCGAGCACGGTCTGAGACAGAGGCCCCACCCGCCCGTAGTCCAGATAGCCCGGCTCCTCGCGGAATCCGGCCGCGAACTCTTCGATCGTCGTCATTGATTGACCTCCCGGAACATTCTGTCAGTGCAAGTCCGGGATGCGCGTCTCACCCGGGCGGTCAGCCGCCGTAGCGACGCTGCCGTCGAGAGAAGTCACGGACCGCACGAAGGAAGTCGACCTCGCGGAGGTCGGGGCCGAGTGCCTCGACGAAATAGAACTCGCTGTGCGCGCTCTGCCAGAGCATGAAGTCGCTGAGACGCTGCTCCCCCGACGTGCGGATCACCAGGTCGGGATCCGGCTGGCCACCGGTGTAGAGATGCTCGCCGATCATGTCGGGGGTGAGCAGGTCGGCGAGGGTCTCCAGGCTGCCGCCCTCGGCCGAGTGCGCCGCGACGATGCTGCGCATCGCATCCGTGATCTCCTTGCGGCCGCCGTAGCCGACCGCGAGATTGACGTGAAGACCGGTGTTCGCCGCGGTCCGCTCCTCGGCGCCCGCGAGCGCGGCGACGAGGGATTCG